>OHEZ01000094.1_pt1 | contig 77698 bp, 67 predicted proteins | sample 1567391 | NCBI WGS metagenome assembly OHEZ01 (sample SAMEA3879518, study PRJEB24766) | human gut metagenome | biome: human-associated habitat; feature: feces | place: USA | collected 1985/1987
ATTTGCAAAGTTACTGAAAATCAGCGACTTGACCAACTTTTTATAGTTAAGTTTTTATAAGCATTTCTTAATATAAGTTATTGATTTACAGACGATTAAATGTTAATTTAACGCAGTATTGTTTATATATATTAAATTGTTAATAATCTGAAGAGTGGCAGTTGTTAGGTTAAATCTAAAATCTACCCATCTTCTCTCTTGTCGCCGCAAAGATAATGATTTTTTTTTGAAAACTGCAACTGAAAGTGACAAAAAATCGAAAATTAACTAAATTTATGAGCAAATATGCTAAAAAACATAGATATTTCGTGTTAATTATTTAAATTTTAAGCGATTATCTTGGGCAAATAAGAAAATATTCGTAATTTTGCACCGATTTAAGTTAAAAATAGGTATTTCCATGCGTGCATTTTAGTGAAAGAATGTATAAATGGAGGGGCGAAGTGTTGCCCTAAGTGCTTTCGGCTTTTACCAAACGAGAAAAAAATGAGAAAAAATGATAATTATTAATTAATAAACTTGAAACAAACAAGGATGAGAAGATTAACTCTTTTACTTGTCTCACTTGTATTGTTGTCTATCCAATCGGTCTTGGCGCAGAGTTTCAGCGTCAAGGGTACAGTCGTGTCTGCTGAAGACAACGAACCGATGATTGGTGTGACCATTATGCAAGAGGGAACATCAAATGGCGTAGTGACCGATATTGACGGTAACTATACCATCGAAATTAAGGGTGCTTCGAAGGCTACGCTTGCCTACTCTTATGTGGGTTGCGTTACGCAGAAGCACGTTGTGAAAGCGCAGACAAATACGCTCAACATCACCCTTGCTTCGGATTCCAAGATGATGGATGAAGTGGTTGTGGTGGCGTATGGCGTGAGAAAGAAGGGAACCATTGCGGGTTCCGTGTCTGCCGTAAAGTCTGAAAAGATAGAAAATGTGCCGGCGGCAAGCTTCGACCAAGCTTTGCAGGGACAGAGTACTGGTTTGCAGGTCATCTCTTCTTCGGGTGAACCTAGCAAGGCGGCTACCTTCCAGATCCGTGGTACCAACTCTATCAACTCCGGCAAGTCGCCACTCTTTATCCTCGACGGCGTGCCAATCTCAAGTTCTGATTTCAATACCTTGAGTCCTAACGACATCGAAAGTATCTCTGTATTGAAGGATGCCTCTTCTACCTCTATCTATGGTGCACGTGCTGCCAATGGTGTGGTTGTCATCACTTCCAAGCGAGGCTTGTCAATGGACAAGGCGAAGATTACGCTCCGTGCACAGTATGGTTTCTCTGAGTTGGCACAGACCAACTGGAAAATGATGAATACCGACGAGCGTATACAGTTTGAGAAAGAAGTAGGTCTGGATACAGGTAAGGATTACAATCTCCTTTCAAGAGTAAACGTAAACTGGCTGGACGAGGTGTTCAACGACCGCGCTCCGCTGCAGAGTTACGAACTCTCTATCAACCGTGCTACCGACCGCTTGAACTACTATGTTTCTGGTGGTTTCTACGATCAGGACGGTATCGCACAGAATTCAACCTTCCGCCGTTACAACATCCGCACCAATGCTGATGTAAAGGCTGGCAAGTGGTTGAAGGTAGGTACCAACACCATGGCTGCCTATGAAGAGGCTCAGCAGGCTGACGACGGTAGCTATACTACCGTTACTCCTATCTCAGCATGCCGATTCATGCAGCCTTACTGGAATCCTTATGCCAAGGATGGCAGTCTGGCTTCACTTTCAGCAGGCAACTGGGCTGGAACCAGCGAGAACCCTATCGTTTACATGGGCTTGAATCCTATCAAGAACAAGAAATATAAGGTGCTCTCTACCATGTATGCTGAAATCTATCCGATAGAGAATCTGACTATCCGTACTCAGTTTGGTGCCGATTTCACCCATTCTACAGCGTTCCTCCAGTCGTTCCCAAGTCTCTCTTCAAATAACGGACAGGGTACTGCGGCACGCCAGAGCAGTGATGCCATCAACCTGACAGAGACTACTACGGCTAACTACCGTTTCACCCTGAACGATATCCATTCGTTCAACGTGATGCTGGGTCAGGAGGCTGTCAATTTCCACTCAGAGGGTTTCCAGGTATATTCCAAGGGTCAGACCAGCGATCTCCTGACCAACGTATCATCAGGTACACGTGCCAGCCGCTGGGCAGATTCATCTTCTGACTACTCTTACCTGTCATTCTTCATGCGTGGCGAGTATAACTATAAGGAGCTCTACTATGCCGACTTCTCTCTGCGTACCGATGCTTCTTCACGTTTCGGTAAGGATCATCGCTGGGGTACATTCTGGTCGCTCGGTTTCATGTATAACGTGAAGTCAACCGACTGGCTGAAGGATATGAAGTGGCTCAGCACAGCCCAGATTGCCGTAAGTACCGGTACATCGGGTAATTCTGAGATTCCTAACTATTATCATCTGGCTCTGGTATCGGGTGGTGCCAACTACGATAATACTGCCGGTTTCTCTCCATCACAGAGTGGTAACGAGGAATTGGGTTGGGAGTCAACATGGGCAAACAACTTCGCCCTCCGTCTTGGTTTCCTCGACAGAATCAACTTCAGCTTCGAGGCTTACTACAAGCGTACCTCCAATATGCTGATGCGCGTTCCTGAGTCTTACACCGTTACCGGCGAGGGCTATCGCTGGAAGAACGTAGGTGTGATGGCTAACAAGGGTATCGAGCTGAGTGCTGACGGTGATGTTATCCGCACACGCGACTTTACCTGGAATGTAAGTGCCAACGTATCTTACAACCAGAACCGATTGAAGGAACTCTATAATGGTGTAACCGAGTATGTAAACTCAACCACCGGTTTGAAGTATGTGGTAGGTCACTCAGTAAGCGAGTTCTTCCTGAACCGTTATGCCGGTGTGAATCCAGCGAATGGTGAGCAGCTCTGGTATGATAAGGATGGCAACGTGACCAACGAGTTCCGTGAGAGCGACAAGGTGATGACAGGCAAGACCTATGATGCACCTTGGATGGGCGGTTTCGGTACAAGCTTCCGTTGGAAGGGCTTGCAGCTTTCTGCCCAGTTCAGCTGGATCGGTACACGCTACGTGATTAACAACGACCGTTACTTCGAGGAGAGCGGTGTAACCTTCGGTACTGCTTACAACCAGTCAAACCGTCTGTTGTACGACCGTTGGAAGCAGCCAGGCGATATTACCGACATCCCGCGTTGGGGCGAGGTAACCCAGCTCGACGACCGCTTCTTGGAGAATGCATCGTTCCTCCGTCTGAAGAATCTCAGTCTGTCCTATTCATTGCCACAGAGTCTGTTGCGCAAGACCAACTTCTTCTCTATGGTCAGAATCTACGGTCAGGCACAGAACCTCTTCACCATAACCGGTTTCAATGGTCTGGATCCTGAGGTTTCATCCAATATTTACCAGGCACAGTATCCGGCATCACGCCAGTTTACTCTGGGTGTTGAATTGCAATTCTAACCAAGAAAGGAGAAAAAAATGAATATCAAAAATATAAAGACATACATCCTGTCGGGAATCCTAGCCCTCTCGATGTCTTCCTGTCTTGATAAGTATCCTGAGGATTCTATCCGCATGGACCAGGCTATCAACACGGTGGGCGACATGGACAAGCTGGTGTACGGTATCTACGACAGTTTCAAGAGCAGCGCCCTCTATTCGGGCAATCTGACAATCCTGCCAGATCTGCAGGCAGACTTCGTGTACTGCGTGAAGGGTTACTCTAATGCCTATGGCGATATCTACCGTTGGAAAGATATCAAGGCTACCAACACCAACATCGAGGCGGTATATGCCGATCTTTATGGTGTTATCAACAATGCCAACTTCCTGCTCGATAATGTAGATAAGGTAAAGGCAAACACCAACAGTGATAAGGAGCTCGACAAGCTGGAGCAGTGTGAGGGCGAGGCTTATTTTGCCCGTGCCCTGGCTTACTCAGAGTTGATCAAGTGTTTCTGCAAGGCTTACGATAGCGATGAGCAGGCAGAGAAGGAACTCGGCGTGGTACTCACAGAGCACTATTACGGCAATGAGCCACAGAAGAGAGCCAGTCTGAAGGAATCATACGAATTCGTATTGAGAGACCTTGACAAGGCTGCTGAGTATCTGAAGGTAGATGAAGACTTCACAGGAAGTCTCTACAACGAGATTTACTTCAACGAGTATACCTGTCATGCCTTGCGTGCGCGCGTATCCTTATATATGCATAAGTATGATGATGCCATCAAGTATGCATCTAAGGTAATCGGCAGTAAGTATTATACATTGGAGAAGGCTTCTTCCAACACCTATTCAAACCAGGTGAACGATTATAAGTATATCTGGACCTATGGTGATTCGCGTGAGGCTATCTGGAAGGTAGGCTTCACCGTGAACAGCTATGGCGGTGCACTGGGTACCATCTTCGATAACTACAACTTCGTAACTTATCGCCCTGACTATGTGCCTGAGACATGGGTCATCAACTCATTCGACAGCAATGACCTCCGTGCTGCAGCCATCTTCACAACCCGTGTAACAGGTTATGAGCACGGTTTGCAGTGGCCTTTGCTGAGCAAGTATTTCGGTGATGCAGAATTCCGGAACAACAATATCCTGCATGTTCATCAGCCAATGGTATTCCGTCTGTCAGAGCAGTATCTGATACGTGCTGAGGCTTACGCCATGAAGAAGGACTACGGTAAGGCAGGTAAGGATATCTCTACCTTGCGTACAGCCCGCTACTCTTCATATGGTGGAAACACCTCGATGAGCGAGAGCAACGCCATGAAGATAATCGAGGCAGAGCGCGTGAAGGAACTCTATATGGAAGGCTTCCGTCTGAACGACCTCAAGCGCTGGCACAAGGGATTTGAGCGTAAGGCTGCCGACCAGCCTGCTGCCAACTTCGTGCAGAGCAGTCTGAAGGTTGAAAAGGATGACCCTCTCTTTGTCTGGCCAATTCCTCAGCATGAGCTTGAGGCACCAGGTTCTGAGATTCAGCCTAATGAAAGTAACAAATAAAATAAGGAGACGATCATGAAGAAAATAATGATGGGATGTTTGGCAGCCGTAGCTGCACTCATCGCTCTTGTGAGTTGTTCACAGGATTATACCACTTATGCTGGTCCAAGTCATATCATGTTCTCTGATACGCTCTATCAGTATGCTGTACAGGAAAGCAATGAGGTTTTCAATGTGCCTGTATCTGCAACCGAAAAAGCTGACTACGACCGCACCTTCGGCGTGGAGGTAGTAGACAAGCAGAGCAATGCCATCGAGGGTAAGCATTACCGCATCCTCAACAACACCGTTACAATCAAGGCGGGCGAGATGGTAGGAAATGTGAAGGTTCAGGGTATCTATGATAACATCGGCAAGACCGATTCGCTCGGCTTCACCCTGAAACTGGTGATTCCGGAGAAGTATAACTGGACAGATCTCTATAAGGACTATACCCACGTGGTAATGCAGAAGTATTGTCCTTTCGATATCCACAACTTCTCAGGCTGGTGTAAGGTAACATCTACTTTCTACAGCCAGTATCTGAACAACGTAACTGACCGTCTGATCAAGACAGAGGTGGTGGAAGGCGAGGAGAATACCATTCTCCTGAAGGATGTTTACTATAAGGGCTACAACCTGAAGTTGAAGTTCAACACCAAGAACATTCTTGAGCCAAAGGTAGAAATGGACGACCAGATAGCCGGTGAAACCGGCGAGGCGTTCGGTACCATCTATGGAGACGGCAAGCTGCGCATCAGCCAGCCTTCTCTCTATACCTCTTATTATAGTACCAATGAGGACTTTGTATTGCAGTATGTTGTTATGAGTGTAAACAACAAAGATGGTTCATTATTCGGTAATGTAGGTACCTTTATCACCGTATTTAAATGGATCAGCGATGCAGAGGCAGAGAAATTGAAAGAACAAGGATATTAATCGTAGAATAAAAAGAAAATGAAAACATTGATTTCAAAATATTGGCTCGTATTGATGGCGCTGGTATCAGTGACTCTGTTCACAGCTTGTTCCAGCGATGACGATGCCGTAACTCCTGTGTTCCCACAGGTACAGACTATCGCCGGTGAAGCTGGCGCTGAGTTGGACTTCACCTTCGATGCCAACGAGAGCTGGAGCCTTTCTTCAGACAAGATCTGGTGTAAACTGGTGCAGGGCGAGAAAACAGACGCCTTCGTACTCAATGGTACTGCAGGCAAGCAGACCATCAAGGTTAAGATTACTGCTGATGATGCCAGCAAGGATATGAGCGTGGCTCAGCTCTTCCTGAATATGGGTGGTCAGAAGGTTGCCATCGCTGAGGTTAAGCGTTCGGCTGCCGGCTATAAGTTGCAGGTATTCGATGCGGCTGGCAATGATATCACCGAGACAGGTATCACTGTAGGTTACAATGTATACACCAAGTTTACCGTAAAGTCAAACTACCGTTTTGCTGTTACCAATACTCCAGCTTGGGTAGACTTGGAAGGCGGCTTCCTGGTAGGTACACCTAACAAGGATGCTGTAGGCGGAGTTTCCTTCAAGGAGAATCAGGGCGTAAGTGCTAAGTATGCCATCGCTAAGGACGGCAACTACACCATCACCTTCACTTCTGAGGATGGCAAGGCTGCTACAACCATACCTGTTATCTATAATGGTATGACTACCAGCACCATGGATGTTACTTATCCAACCTCTACACAGTGGGCAGTATGGAATGTATCTCTCGATGGTAAGGTGTTCACTCAGAATGGTTCTAGCCTGACTGGTGGTGATACCAACGATTTTACCTTCTACAACTTCGTTCCTTTCACCCTCAAGACCTTGGGTGATGCTTACCAGCTGGTAGTCTTCGAAAACACGGAGAATGGTTTGTTTGAGGATGGAACTGGTGCTGTGAAGCTGCAGGGTGAGAAGGGTGATGTGAAGCTCACAGTCGCTCCATTAGGCAGCGGAAGCCGTGAGTTCTTGGTTTATGCATTGCCACAGAGCGTATTCGAGAGTCTGGAGAATGGACTCGACGGAATGCTGGAGGAAGACTTCATGACTGTGAAGAGCGATTACGACCGTTACTTCCTGATGGATGTTGTACAGAAGGAAGAAAAGAAGGGCGATTCTGAGGTTACTGCTCCTATTGTTACCAGCATGGGTATGAATGTAGATTGCGCCTTGACAAGCAATGAAGACTATAAAATGTATGCTGAGGGCATCTTCAGTTATACTGGTAAAGATGTATTTGAATCAACAGTTTATGGTGGTTATGTAGTCATTTATCCTCAGATTGACGGATGGGATCCTTCAGCTGGCGCAAACGTAGTCATTTACGACGGTACAGGAAACTCTGTTGAAAACTACGAGGTAGGACAGGACGATAAGGGTATCTATGTTGGCTTGTATGCCGATGAACTCACTTATCCTATCCTTGCTGGTTTCAACGACATGCAGAGAGTATGCCAGCGAGTAGTCATTATCAATAATATGGGATTTAGAAGCAAGAGAAAGTAATGAAGACATTCAGAAAATATAGTAAGGCACTCTTGTTGCTCTTGGTCTCTCTCCTGACCTTTGCAGCAACAAGTTGCTCGGATGATGAAACCGGAGGCTGGGACGGCACATACGGATATGTGCAGTTCACGCTCAGCAAGAAGGTTTCTTCTAGAGCTACCCGTGCTACTGCCCTTGACAAACTTGAGAAACTGGATGATGCCAAGAAAATCAAGGTGGTCATGGAGCACAACGGTACAACTGTGTCTCAGACACTGGTGCTCAATTCTTATAATTCAGAGAATGCTGAGTATGGTCTGAGAAGTGAAAAACTGCAACTCGCTTCGGGTACTTACACCGTCATCGGTTTCTATCTCTATGATGCTGTAGACGAGGAGTTGCTGGCTTCTTCTGCCGGCGAAACATTCACTGTAGTAGGTGGCGGTCTGGAAGTACAGAACCTCATGGTGGAGACTGTGGAGCGTGGTAAGGTGAAGTTCAATCTCGTGAAGGAGTGGGAGAAGACCCGTGCCGGTGGTACTGAGTATCTCTTCTCTAACATCCGTCTCGTTGATGTCAGCGTAACTAATCTCTTTACCCGTGAGACCTATACTTTCCCTGAACTGAAGGTGAAATACAAGGAGGGAAGCAAGGAGAATCAGAATCCTGACAATGAGAACGATAAGTATATGGACACAGGTACAGCTTACTGCGATTCTACCGTATGGTTGCCTGCCGGTACTTATCAGGTTACCTCTTATACCACCTACGGCAAGACAGGTGCGGTGAAGACCAAGTATGAAACCCAGCCTGTAAAGGGTGAGACTTTCATTATAGAGGACAATCAACTCAATGATAAAGCTCAGGTGCCTATCCTCCTTTCCAAGACAAAGGAGTATATCAAGGACTATGAGGCGTTGAAGGCTATCTGGGAATCTCTCCAGGGTAAGGAGTGGAGCTTCTATGGTGATGCTACCTTCAAGGGAGCTAACTGGAACTTCAACAAGGAACTCGATATGTGGGGCGAACAGCCGGGCGTAACGCTCAACAGCAACGGTCGTGTCATCGGTCTTATCATCGCCGGTTTCGGTGCAAAGGGAATCGTACCTGATGCTATCGGACAGCTGACAGAACTCCAGGTGCTCAACCTCGGTTCTCACGATGAGAAGATTGGTGCCAACATATTCAATGATTATGATGCAAACAGTCTGACTGCAGCAAAGAAGAGCAGCATGCGTCACGACTATGAGAACAAGTTCCTGAAGTATGACCCACGTGCCAATATGTCGGATATGATTGTAGAAAGCTACAACTCAGATCCTAAGGTGGCACCGAAGAACAGAATCAAGAAGGACAGTCGCATCAACCTGAAGGATGCACAGATCGGTACATTGACCAACAAGATTACAGGTGTATCTAAGGCCATCTACCGTCTGACTAAGTTGCAGCAATTCTATATCGGTAACTCTTCTATCACATCCGATGAGGTTTGTGCGAAGTTCTACAATGCTGACGATCCTGTTTATGGTAAGTTTGCGCAGGAATTCAAGGATGAGGATTGGGACAAGATGGAAAACCTGACCGATATCGAACTTTACAACTGTCCGAAGATCAGTCGCATTCCTGACTTCTACTATAATCTCCCTAAATTGCAGGCGATGAACCTGGCACGATGCAAGGGAATCTCAGCCAACCAGTTGAGAAGCGACTGGACCCGCTTAGCTGAGGAGAAGACCGGTAAGACACTCCAGATTCTCTATATGAGTTACAACAACCTGGAGGAGTTCCCAGAGTCATCTGCCTTGAGCAAGATGGTAAACCTCGGTCTGCTCGACCTGGCTTACAACAACATCAAGAAGGTACATCCGTTCGGTTCTGAGGTAGCTCTTTCTTCTCTCTATCTGAACAACAACCAGATTGAGGAGGTTCCTGCTAATCTCTGTGCCTTTACAGAAGATGTAGAGAGTCTGACCTTCGCTCACAACAAACTGAAGAAGATTCCGAATATCTTCGATGCAAGTTCTGTTCGCGAGATGGGTTCTGTAGACTTCTCTTACAACGAGATTACAGGTGTAGATAATAGTCATGGTACCTACAAGGGTATCAATGCTGCTTCAGTCAGTCTGTCAAACAATAAGATAGAGAAGTTCCCTTCTGAGTTGTTTACAGCCGGTTCGCCAATCACAACCATCGATTTGAGCGGCAACCAGATGCGCACCATCCCTAAGGGGTCCATCAAGGGCAAGAAGGCTTATCTGCTGCAGGTCATCGACTTCCGATTCAACAAGTTGACATCCCTCTCTGATGACTTCCGCTCAACCACATTGCCATACCTTACCAATATGGACTTGAGCTACAACTGCTTCACCGAGGTACCAACCCAGCCATTGAACAGTGCCGTGCTCCGTGCCTTTGCCATCAACCACCAGCGTGATGGGAAGGACCAGCGTTGCCTGCGTACATGGCCTACAGGAATCACAACCTGTCCGAGCCTGATCCAGTTCCAGATTGGTTCCAATGATATCCGTAAGGTAGAAGAGACACTGACCTCTCACCTTTATATCCTGAATATCGCAGACAACCCTAACATCTCTATCGATGTAACCAGCGTCTGCGCATACATCAAGGCAGGTAGGTATATGCTGTTCTACGACAAGAATCAGGACATCCGCGGTTGCGATGCTTTGGATCTCGAAAATTAAACCCTATAAGAAAGTAGTAATATGAAATATATGAATAAACTGACATTAGGTATCGTTCTCGCTGCCGGGCTTTTCACAGCCTGCAGCGATAAGGATGATGTCGATATCCCAGGAGGACTGGCGCTCGATAAAGAGGAGATAGCCATAGGCCCTCAGGGTGGAACAGAGCAGATTGCCATCGCTGCCTCACAGGACTGGGTGGCAAATACCTCTGAGCCTTGGCTGATGCTTTCGCCTGCCAACGGTGTGGGTTCTGTTGAGGGTACCATCACGGTGGATTCTACTCTTTCCAACACGCTTCGCAGCACAGAACTCAGTTTCCAGGGTGCCAACGGACAGAGTCGCAAGCTTACCATCACCCAGTTCGGTTATGGCAAGCAGATCTTCCTGAAGGATCCTGTTGTAGAAATCGAAAACTCCGGTTCTTACGATAACCGTGCTTTCGAGAGTCTGATTTCCGCCAACGTGGAATGCAAGATTGGTAAGATAGAGTATTCTTTCGAGGGTGATCTGACCGATGCTGAGAAGGCAGAGAACGAGAGCGAGCGTGAGGGCTGGCTTCTGAACAGCAAGTATGAAGATAGGCTGACAGGTACTAACCTGGGTATCAAGCTGGACAGAAAGTACCGTCCTCGCACCGTGAACTTCAAGTTCCGCTGGGCGATGAATGTGGTTCCTGCCGTTCGTGTGGCTAAGGTTCATCTCGTGCCAGTCAAGGCTGAAGACCAGCTGGTAGATGCAGATGGTAATCCTACCGATGATGTTATCCTGACCGTTCGTCAGAAGGCAGCACCAAAGATTGAGGACAACCGTGCCGGTGACTCTCTCTCTGTCATCATGATCCACCAGAAACTGGGTAGCATTGCTACCTTCGATTCCAGCGAGAACATGCGCAACTGGAGCGGCGTAACGCTCTGGGAAGCTACTGATGATTTCGTGAAGGATCATCCTGAGGCTTTAGGACGTGTACGTTCTGTCAAGTTCAGCATGTTCAACCTCAAGAGTGGCGAAACTCTTCCTAAGGAAGTGGGTAATCTCAAGTTCCTGGAGTCATTCTCTGTTGCTGCCAACGAGAACAACCAGATTCGTGAGGTGAAGCTCGGTGATGAAATCTGCTCGCTGAAGTATCTGAAGAATCTTACCGTTCAGGCTTACGGTCTGACTCAGTTGCCTGCTAGCTTTGTTAAGCTGGGCAAGAGTCTTGAATCGCTCAACCTGGTAAATAACAACTTCAACAAGTTGTCGGATATCACCGATATCGTCAACGAGAAGAACTTCCCTAAGTTGCGTAACCTCATTCTCTATGCACAGCGCCGTACGGATGTTGTCATCAACATCGCTTCGCTGGGCGAAAAGAATGCATCAGGCATCTATGTTTATAATAACTATCCTATCGGACTGTATGGTAAGGTAAATGCCGGATCTGCAGACCGTCAGGCGCTTCTCAAGCTCCTGACATGGGATAAGTTGAATACACTGAAGTTGTCTTACTGCTTCCTGGAGGGTGAACTTCCTACCGATGAAGAGATGGATGCAGCTCTGGAGGCTGCCGGCAAGGCCACCCGATACAGCAAGTCTGACTTCTCTACCAACAAGGAAGATTATCTCGACAAGCTGGTAGGCGATACCTGCAAGTGGTTGCTCTCTGGCTGGGATAATCTAGTAACCTGCAAGCACAAGAATGGTTCTGTAGTTTATGAGGATGTTTATCCTCTTCAGGTGCCACGTGTATTGCCTAACTGCCGTCAGTTGTCGCTCAACCTTAACTTCCTGACAGGTGCGGTGCCAAAGTGGATTCTCTTCCATCCACACCTGGTAGAATGGAATGCACCTACGTTGATCTTCAACCAGCAGCCTAAGGGTAAGAACAGCGATGGCGTTGCCGTTGGTTTCTCTAATATGACAGAAGACAGCTACAGCTACGACTACTATTACGGAACCAGCGACCCAGGTAGCAACTGGAAGGTTTCGGGTGTAGCTTATCCGCTTTACTACCGCAAATACGTGGCAGCAGGCGATATTAATGAAGCTGCGCTGATGGCTAAGTACAGGAGAACTAAGAAAAAGTAAGATAAACATAAAAACAATATAGAAGCAAACAATGAAGAAAAAGTTTTTCTATATAGCAATGGTCGCATTGGCATTGACGGGCTGTTCTGACAGCCTGTCAACCATCGGCTCTTCTGACGGCAATTCAGAAACCACCATCCCTGCAGATGCTGAGGCGGGTGAGTTGCTGATAAAGTTCAGTCCGGAGATGAGCGATATCCTCGACCAGGCACAACTGAGCAAGACCCGCTCCGGAAAGGCTACCCGTTCGGGTATTCCTTCTACTGACGAGGTGCTCGACATCCTGGGAAGCTACAGCTTTGAGCGTGTGTTCCCGGTAGATGCAAATACTGAGGCAAGAACCCGCGAGGCGGGACTCCACCTCTGGTATACGGTGAAGTTTAATAAGGGAACCGACCTGAAGGCGGCTGCCGATCGCCTGAAGCAGTTGGGTGAAATCTCAAAGGTTCAGACTAACGGTCGCATCAAGCGTGCTTACAATACAGACAGCAAGCGCATCTATCTCAGCGATAAGGCACTTCAGCAGAAGTCTACCCGCTCAGCAGCCGAGGGCGAGCCAAACGACCCAGGCTTTGCCAGCCAGTGGCATTACCGTAACCTGGGTGAGGACCACTATGACTTTGAGAAGCTCAACAATAATCAGGTGGGTGCTAAGGCAGGATGTGACGTGAATGCACTTGAGGCATGGAAGACCTGTACAGGCGATCCTTCTATCATCGTGGCTATTCTCGATGAGGGTGTGATGTATAAGCACCCTGATCTGGAAGCCAACATGTGGTGCAACCCTGGTGAAACTACTCAGGGTGCCAAGACTGACGGTGACGGAAACGGTTATGAGGGCGACCTTCATGGCTACAACTTCGTTACTGAGAGCGGCGATATTACCTGGACTGATGCCAATGACACCGGTCATGGTACTCACGTAGCTGGTACCATTGCAGCCGTAAATAATAATGGTAGAGGTGTTTGTGGTGTAGCTGGTGGTGACGGAACTCCTAACTCTGGTGTCAAGATCATGTCATGCCAGGTGTTCTCTGGTCAGAACAGTGTAACCTTGGCAGGCGAGGCGAGAGCCATCAAGTATGCTGCCGATAATGGTGCTGTCATCCTGCAGTGCAGTTGGGGTTACAACTCTTCAGAGTCTAGCATCATCAACGGTTATACTCCGGGTCCTGCTACCGAGAAGGAATGGGCTGAGACCTATCCGCTGGAGAAGGAAGCTCTGGATTACTTCATCAACAATGCCGGTTCGCCTAATGGTGTCATTGACGGTGGTATTCCTGTCTTCGCAGCCGGTAACGAGTATGCTGGCAATCCTGCTTTCCCAGGTGCTTACTCTAAGTGCGTCAGCGTATCTTCATTAGCTGCCGACTTTACTCCAGCCTGCTACACCGATTTCGGTTCGCTCGTAACCCTGAGCGCTCCTGGTGGCGACTTGGATTATTACAGCAAGATTGGCGAGCAGGAAGATGAATACTGGGCAGAGACGACAACCGAGCAGAAAGGTGCTGTGCTCTCTACGATGATCCAGAACGGTAAGCCTGCTTACGGCTACATGGAGGGAACCTCTATGGCTTGTCCTCACGTTTCTGGTGTGGCTGCCTTGGGTCTCGCTTATGCTGCCAAGACGAACCGTCATTATCGTGCTGCCGACTTCGTAGCCCTGATGAAGAAATCAGTGAAGGAATTGGATAGTCATTATCAGAATGGTGCAACCAAGACCTACTATATGAACCATACTACCGTAGGTGCTTCGCCAGAGATTGTACAGCTCTCTAAGTACATCGGCAAGATGGGTGCTGGTCTGATTGATGCAGCTCAGCTCTTGAATAACATCAAGAACAAGGAACTCAGTTCTGATATGAAGTTGCCTAACGTGTATGTGGGCATCGAGAAGACTGTTTCTCTCAACCTCGCTGCATATTTCGCAGGTCGGACAGAGGGATTCTCTTGCTCAGTAGCGAATAACGGCGTAGCTTCTGCTTCGGTAGATGGCAAGACGCTCATCGTGAAGGGACTCGCTGCCGGAAGTACATCGCTCACCGTAACAGCTGCCGATGGTACCAGCCAGACCGTAGTTGTGACCGTTAGAAAGAGTGCCGGTAATAATGGTTGGATGTAATTGGATGTAATATGAAGATATTTGCTTTCCTATCGCTTTTCTTCCTGGCTTTGCCTGTTACGGTGAATGCGCAGAAGGAACTGCTGAAGTTTGAGCATCCGCTTATCGATGCGGGTACGATGACCGAGGACGATGCGCCTCGCACCTTCACCTTCGTAGGTAAGAATGTGAGCAAGAAGATACTGCACATCACACAGGTGAGAACCACCTGTGGATGTACCAGTTCTTATGTTAGGGGGGATGTGATGAAGCCTGGCGATACCTGTCAGGTGCAGATCACCTTCACGCCTAACCGCTATCCGGGCACCATCAATACGGGTGCTTATCTCTATCTGAAAGAGGTAGAGGGACAGCCTGCCGTTAAGCTTGCCTTAACGGGCAAGGTGCTGCCGGGTGCTGACCAGTGGGCACGTTATCCGCACAAGATGGGAGTACTCAGACTGAAACAGGCGAAGGCAAGTATCACAGAGGTAAAGCCGGGCACAGAGCCTGAGGCACGTATCCTCTGCGGAAACAGCGGTGACAAGCCGCTCCGTATATCCAGCCTCCTTCTTCCTCCTTATGCCCGTCTTACGACAGAGCCTGAGGTGATAGAACCGGGTGATGAGGCTGACCTCGTCATCACCATCATATCCGATAAGATTCCGGCTACGATGCCCGAATCCTTCACCTTCCCTGTTATTCTGGAGGGCTTGGACGCCCGCCCGTCTGACAGAACGATACAGGTCGTTGTAAAGTTAGAAAGGTAAAAGGGTAAAAAAGTAAAAAAGAAAAAAATACCAAGACAATGAAATATTTGAAAAAACTCTTCACCCTCCTGGTGATTGCTTTGTTTGCCTGCGGCTTTGCAGCCTGCAGCAGCGATGATGAAGAACCGGAGGAGCCTTCTCTGGAAGTTACACCTGCCAATCTTCATGGCACATGGGAGTTGGCTGAGTGGAACGGTGAACCTCTTGCTGAGGGCACATACTGCTACATCGTTTTCAACCGCAAGGACCAGACTTTCGAGATGTATCAGAAGTTTGACAGTATGTATGGTCGCCATATCACCGGTTCGTTCGCTATCAAGAACGATCCATACCAGGGTTACATCATCAGCGGAAGCTATGATAACGGTAAGGGCGACTGGTACCAGAGTTATCTCGTAACCCGTCTCCTGGCATCGGGTTCCATGATATGGACCGCCAAGGACAATGTTACCGACATCAGCCGCTACAAGCGTTGCAATGAGGTACCTGCCGAGATACTCAAGGAATGTAAAGATCTCACAGAAGAATAAAAAAAAGAGCGAATTATCTGCAAATTCTGCGGATTATTCGCTCTTTTTTTGTATCTTTGCCCTCAAACTTATCATCGGGTTCAAAGTTTAAGGATATGATATTAACGATTACAGGTTCAGACAGCACCGGAGGCTCTGGTGTGCAGGCGGACATCAGGACGATTTCCGAGTTGGGCGGTTATGCTGTTTCTGCGATAACCAGCATCACTGTGCAGAATACGCTCGGTATTCAGGAGTTCTTTGATATTCCTGCCGAGATTGTTTCGGGGCAGATTGAGGCTATTATGAACGATATGCAGCCTGATATTGTGAAGATTGGTATGATACGTAGGGTGGAGACGCTGAATGTGGTCATCGATGCGTTGACCAGGTACCGTCCTGCCCATATCATCTATGCCCCTGCCATCTGGTCGAGCCAGGGCGATGCGCTGATGACGGAAGATGTGGTGAGCCAGATCAAATACCGTCTGCTGCCGCTCTGTTCTGTCGTCGTGTCACGCAAGAAGGAGAGCGACATCATTCTTCAGAATTCCAAACTGCTGAGCCTTGCCGAGAAGCAGGGACTCCGGATCTATCGTCTCGACAATGCCAATTCGCATGGTCTCATCAACCGTTTCTCTTCTGCCCTTGCCGTCTATCTGAATCAGGGCAAGAAGATGGAGGAGGCGCTGGCGATGGCGCAGGATTTCATCAATGTAGAACTCGTGCGCCAGAGCAATCTGCAGGGCAGGAGTTCCGAGCTTTACAACCAGTTTATCTCGCAGGTGAATAACTTCTGCCGCACTTATAGCGATGTTCATTTCTATGCCGACCAGTTGAATGTGAGTGGCCGTTATCTGGCTCAGGTTACCCGCCGCATCTCCGGCAAGACGCCGAAGGCAATCATCGATGAATACATCGTGAAGGAGATAGAGCGTGAGCTCTCTACAACCACGCATACGGTTCAGGAGATAGCCAATACCTTCGGTTTCTCCTCGCAGGCTCATCTCACCAAGTTCTTCAAGAAAATGAGAGGGGTAACGCCTTCTGCTTTCAGGCAACCAAAACCTGTTGATTAAAATGACTCCAGCCAATTAAGGAAATGAAATACGGCTAACTGAGGAAATGAAATACGGCCAACTGAGGAAATGAAATCCAGCCAACTGAGGAAATAAAATCCAGCCAACTGAGGAAATATCAAAAAAAAGTAGTATCTTTGCACACGTAATCAAATATTTGAAAATATGGAATACAAATATAGAATCGCAGACCAAATGCTGGCAAAGAAACTGGCAAGCAAGGGGGCTATCTTGATAGAAGGTCCAAAATGGTGTGGGAAAACTACCACCGCCGAACAGCAGGCTAATAGTATCCTGTATATGGATAATCCTGCCTCATTGGAAACAAATCTACAGATGGCAGAGATTGATGCTTCTGTCTTGCTGGAGGGTGATACGCCAAGACTTATTGATGAATGGCAGTTGGCACCCAAACTTTGGGATGCCATCAGATTTGAGGTTGACCATCGGCATGATGTGGGACAGTTTGTCTTGACAGGCTCTGCTGTTCCTGCAGATGAAAAAGATATGCACCATTCTGGAACAGGACGGTTCAGTTGGCTAACGATGAGACCAATGAGTCTCTATGAATCAGGAGAATCAAACGGAAAGGTGAGTTTGGCACATTTATTTGAAACACCAGAAAAGATAGTTGCCATTAACAAACTGAAGATAGATGACCTGGCATATCTGATTTGCCGTGGTGGTTGGCCTTTTGCTTGTGGATTACAAGGCGAAGCAGCTTTGGAACAAGCATTCGACTATGTGGATGCTGTTATTAAGAAAGATGTTTCGCGGGTGGATGGAGTAAATCGTAACGCAACGACTACAAGATTGCTATTGCGTTCATACGCCCGGAATCAAGGTTCGCAAGCAACCATCGGAACGATAGTGTCTGATATGATGACAAATGATGAAAATGAAATTAGCGTGAAGACAGCAGGTAGCTATCTGGAAGCCTTGCGCAAGATTTTTGTCATAGAGGATTCCGAAGCCTGGAATCCTAACCTACGCTCCAAGACGGCTATCCGTACTGCAAATACCCGTTACTTTATAGACCCGTCTATCGGAACGGCAGTATTGGGACTGGGGCCTAAAGATCTTATCAACGACCTCAATACGATGGGGCTCTTTTTTGAACCCCTTTGTATTCGTGATTTGCGAGTCTTTGCAGATGCATTAGATGGAGAGGTGTATCATTATCGCGATAAAAATGGATTGGAATGTGATGCTGTTGTGCATCTGCGTAATGGTAAATATGGACTTGTTGAAGTAAAGTTAGGTGGCGACAAACTCATTAACGAGGGTGCAGAAAACCTGCTAACTCTTGCAGGTAAAATAAATACAGAAAAAATGAATGATCCATCTTTCATGATGGTACTTACGGGAACAGGCGATTTCGCTTATCGAAGAAAAGATGGTGTTTATGTTGTTCCTATCGGGTGCTTGAAAGATTAAAATAAGGTTCATTTTACTTCTTGCCTGGTAACGGTACTAAGTTGCATCAGCGTAGTGTATGAACGAAGAAAAGTTAAAGTAATTATGTTAAAATAGAAACACGGACAAATTGAATTTGTCCGGCTCTTTTGTCCAGTCGCTTGTAAAGGGTTAAATATTAGTAACTTATAAGCTACCGGACAATTTGCCCGGACAAATTCAATTTGTCCGTGTTATTTTTTTCTTTGCTTTTTAACTCTATGTTTTCCACCTCGAAACTCATAGACTTTGGAGCCATAAAACTATGAGTTAGTTTTTTTAACACATAGATAAACCTCTCTCTTGCAGAATCGCCAGCGAAGCTTTTTTACAGCTTCGCTGGCGATTTCTCTGTATATAATCTTACTCAATCATGTTCTTGAGTATCAATTTCCTGAAGAATGGGTCTTCTATATTCCATAATCGAAATTTTTCGTTACGAAATTTTTCGCTAAGATACAAAAAATGTAGAAGTTCAGAAGGTGAACTCCTCTCGGTTTCTCTTAGCAGTACAATCTGTGTACTGCTTTATATATTCAGGAATATCTCTTATATATTTGCGAATCTCTCTTTATACAAAATGACTCAATGTTTGCAGAAAATGGAACATTTTTTTCTGTTTTCAGTGAAAAATGTTTCCTTTGCATCCGTAATTGAATAAAAATATAAGAATTATGGCAGAAAATAGACAAGAATTGAACCGCAACTTGGCTCAGATGCTCAAGGGTGGTGTGATTATGGACGTAACAACTCCAGAACAGGCAAAAATCGCAGAGGCAGCAGGTGCATGCGCAGTAATGGCGCTGGAACGTATTCCAGCTGACATCCGTGCAGCAGGTGGTGTTTCCCGTATGAGCGACCCTAAGATGATCAAGGGCATCCAGGAGGCTGTTTCTATCCCTGTAATGGCTAAGTGCCGCATCGGTCACTTTGCTGAGGCTCAGATTCTTCAGGCTATAGAAATCGACTATATCGACGAGAGCGAGGTGCTCTCTCCAGCAGATAATGTTTATCACATCGACAAGACTAAGTTCGACGTGCCATTCGTTTGTGGTGCCAAGAACCTGGGCGAGGCGCTCCGCCGTATTGCTGAGGGTGCTACGATGATTCGTACCAAGGGTGAGCCAGGAACAGGTGATGTGGTTCAGGCTGTTACCCACATGCGTATGATGCAGAGCGAAATCCGTCGCTTGGTTTCTATGAGCGAGGATGAACTTTACGAGGCAGCCAAGCAGTTGCAGGCTCCTTACGACCTGGTGAAGTATGTTCACGAGAACGGCAAGTTGCCAGTGGTTAATTTCGCTGCCGGTGGTGTGGCTACTCCAGCTGATGCTGCCCTGATGATGCAGCTCGGTGCCGAGGGTGTATTCGTAGGCTCTGGAATCTTCAAGAGCGGTAACCCTGCTAAGCGTGCACAGGCTATCGTGAAGGCTGTTACCAACTACAACGACCCTAAGATGCTGGCTGAGTTGAGCGAGGACCTCGGTGAGGCAATGGTAGGTATCAATGAGCAGGAGATTGCTTTGCTCATGGCTGAAAGAGGTAAGTAATGAGAATAGCAGTATTAGCTTTACAAGGCGCTTTTGCTGAGCACAGACAGAAGTTGGCTAAGTTGGGCGTGGATAGTTTTGAGGTTCGCCAGTTGAAGGATTGGAACCAGCCTAAGGATGGCTTGATTATTCCGGGCGGTGAGAGTACCACCCAGGCGAAACTCTTGAATGAACTGGGATTAATGGAGCCTGTGAAGGAGGCGATTGCTGCCGGCTTGCCAGTTTATGGTACCTGTGCCGGTTTGATTCTTCTTGCCAAGAAGATTGAGGGCGAGCCTAGCCAGCGCATTGCTTCGATGGACATCACGGCTTTGAGAAATGCCTATGGTCGCCAGTTGGGCAGTTTCTACATTGAGGCTCCGATGAAGGGCATCGAGGGAAATATCCCAATGACTTTCATCCGTGCCCCTTATATTAAAGAGGTGTGGGGAGATGCTGAGGTTCTTGCTGAGGTAGATGGCAAGATTGTGGCTGCCCGCCAGGGTAACCAGCTCGTTACCGCCTTTCATCCTGAACTGAACGAAAGTCTGGAGATTCATAAGTATTTTCTGGGGATGTGCAGCAAGTAGGCTTCATTCTGAGATGAAACTTATTTCGTTGGCCGATGAAACAGGCTTCATGGGCACATGAAGCTACATAGCAAAGTATCTTAGGATACATTGCCAAGTATCTTAAGATACATGAGCAAGTATCCTAAGATACTTTTTTATTGAATGTCTGATACTTTTTTCCGATAAATGTTTGCCGTTTACAAATATTCATCGTATCTTTGCATTATGAAATCTTCGTTACGTAAAACTCATAATGATGTAAATGCTTATGGTACAGTTAAATCCTTTTATTATTGAAGGCTATCTTTCGCCGGAATATTTCTGTGATAGGGTAGAGGAAACAGCTCTTCTTACCCGCCATTTGACCAATCGGTGCAATGTCGCGTTGATTGCACCAAGACGTCTGGGTAAGTCGGGACTGATTTATAATTGTTTTCAGCAGGAAAACATCCGTGAGCAGTATCATTGCATCTATATTGATATTTATGATACGAAGAATTTGAACGAATTCGTCTATGCGCTGGGCAAGGGAATCCTGACGGCACTCAAGCCAAAGGGCAGGAAAGTATGGGAATTTTTCCTGAATATGCTCCAGTCTCTGAAGTCAACTATCTCTTTTGACATCAATGGAAATCCGGAGTGGAGTGTTGGTTTGGGAGATATTCAGGCTCCGGATATTACGCTGGATGAGATCTTCGCTTATCTCGAACAGGCAGATAAACCTTGTCTGGTGGCGATAGATGAGTTTCAGACAGTTGCAAACTATCCAGAGAAAACCGTTGAGGCAACCTTGCGTAAGCGAATACAGAATTGCCACAATGCAAACTTTGTCTTTTCTGGCTCCAAGCGCCACATGATGGCATTGATGTTTACTTCCCAGTCACGCCCGTTCTATCATAGTTCGAGTATCATGGGGTTGGAGGCAATCAATGAGCAGACTTACCTGGATTTTGCCAATCACCATCTTGCCAGGAACAATAAAGAGATAAGTGCAGCGGCTTTTACCTATTTATATCATCATTTCGATGGCATTACCTGGTATATTCAGTATGTTCTCAATATGCTTTATACTTCAATTTCTGATAGGTCTTTGTTGCAGGAGGATGATGTCAGGATGACGATAGATAGCATCCTTTCCCAGCAGCGTTTTGCCTATCAGGCCTTGCTGTATCAGCTTACAGCCAAGCAGAAACAGCTTCTCATAGCCATTGCTCAGGAAGGTAAGCCTTCTTCCCTGATGTCGCAAGAGTTTTTGCAGAAGTATCATCTTGGTGCAAGCACCGTGCAAGGAGCTGTCAAGACCTTACTGGACAGAGACTTTATCACGCAAGATGAAGGCGTTTACCAATTATGTGACAAGTTTTTGGAGCTGAGCCTGCGAGCAGGTTGAGTAAGTAAAAGATTCGTCTGAGTAAGCGAAATGATGCGGCAAGGTGAGCCTACTGATATATCTGAATAAGACTACAGATATGACTGAGCAAGCACACGGATATGACTGAACAAGCACACGGATACGACTGAGCAAGTGAAAGAATACGTTTGCCCAGGTTCAAGAAGTCGGAATATCAGGTTAAAGGAGGCTGTTTCTAAGAGATTCCCACTAGGCTCAGCAGCTCTGCTGAGCCTAGTCAGCAGGTCTGCCGACTGCAGTCAGCACATCTGCCGAGCCTAGTGGCAACACCCTATAATCGTACAACCACACACCTTTTAGTTGTACGACTATACACCCTTATGTTGTACGACTATACACTCTATTGTTGTACGACTATAAATCTTTAGTTGTACAACTATGGCCCCATTGTTCGTACAATATGACTTATGAATTGAAAAAGCGGAGAAAAACTAGTCTTTTTGTCGAGAAACACTATCTTTTTTTCAAAAAAACAGGTCTGAATGAAACTTGAACCAAATTGAACCAATCGACTTTCAAACCTTTTTAGTATCTTTGCAGGCAGAACGTAAATGATATAATCCATGGATATTGATGAATTAACAATTTTTGGTCGTTATAACCTAAAGGACGACAAAGTGACCTCTGTCCTTTTGCAGGTCATCAACTACGGGGGAGCATCTCTGCTCCGCTCGTTCATCAATAGTTGTGCTTATTTCTCAGTATTACCGGTGTTTTTATTGTTCAAACATCAGTTGAGGTGCAGGGAGCTTGTGGTTCAACAAGTTTATCGTATCTATATGTATAATCAGAATTCAATATAAAACAATAACAAATCGAAAGTAGTATGGGCGTAACTAAAATTTATTCAATAATGCCAGACTTTACCTTGCAAAATCTTCATGAAGAGTTTCAGACAGAAAGGGACAAAGCACGGTTTGCTTTTGTGCTGGGAAACGGCATCAATAGATATTATAATGGTGCAAATGCTGTTAGTTGGGAAAATCTGATGAAGAAACTTTGGAGTAAAGCAGGACTTTGCGAGAGCTTTCCTGAAATAGAACAAGGTTTGTCGTTGGTTGAGAAATATGACATTATGTGTGTCAAGATGCCTGACAAATGGGAGGATATTCTAAAATCAAATCAGGAGTTGGTTAAAGAGACTTTCTGTCAAGGGCGTTTTTTAGATCCTTTTCAAGGACAACTCATGAAGTTGAATGTGCCAGTGTTGACCACCAATTATGACAACTATTTAGAGAACGACTTGAAAAAAGAGTGTTTCAAGAACGATGTTTTATACAAATCCAAAGGCTATTCTGAGACATATCCTTTAGGCGAATATTACGCCATACAAAAATTCATGTCGGAAGAAGACATTTACAAGAATTTTGCCGTTTGGCACATTCATGGGACAATTAACCATACAAGGAGTTTACGATTAGGAATTGCAGACTATATGGGTTTGTTAACCTATGTGAGGAATTATCTCAATGATGTGGCAAATATGTATAATGTGACAAAAGAACATCAAGAGTGGGGCATTAAGGATAATGCAAGAAACAAAAATGAAAAGTACCAGCCTACATGGTTGAATATATTTTATAATTGCTCGCTATGTATCAATGGATTGGGCTTGGAACCTACAGAAACCTTTCTTCGATGGCTCCTTATTTCTCGCAAAAAATATCTTGACCGAATTGGCTCTGATGCAAAGGGATGGTATATCTGCTCTTTGAAAGATTTGGACGAAGGAAAAATGTACTTTTTGCAGAATGTCGGTTTTAACATCGTTATAATCGAAAATTTTGATGTGAGATACAGAGATTTGTTTGCTTTTTAATTTAAACTTTATCAATATTGAGCCCATCGATTGAGTTAAGTGTACTATAATTTAATTCCGCCAGTGGGTAAAAAACAAAATAGTAGAAAATATGAAACGAAGTTTACATTTTTACAAATGGTTTGTTGCTGTCGTTGTTTTGATTTGCAGCATCACCACTATGTCTGCTCAGACTAAGGTGACGAGTCTTAGTCAGTTGAAAGCAGGTAGTGTGATTAAGATTTATCCGAGAGATAGTGAGGGAACGAGCCGCTATGCCGAGAGTGACTATGCTTTGGCTTGCTCAGATGATGGATACCTTTTGACGTATTACAAAGTTGCTAAATCTGGCGACGAGTGGATTCTTGAATATGCAGGAAACGATTCTTATTATATTAAGAACAACAATGGATGCTATTGGACAAATCAAGAGCCTTCTGACAATGGCTGCTGGATAACATGTACAATAGATAAAAGCTCAGCTGTGAAAATATCTCTCACATGGGATAATAAAGAAGGTGGCGTTTGCTTTTGGAATGAAAAAAATGGTTATGGACTAAGAAATCATAAATATGGACAATCGGTATGGGTATGGGGCATTAGTCCTGATCAAGTTTTTTTTGTTAGTGGTAATGTTTTTGATATTGCTCTCCTAAAAGAGAACAGTGGTAATGATTTTGCTAAAGTGACAGCTGTTGTTGATGAAATTAGATATCGTTTTGATACAAAACAGAAAACAGCAGAAGTTCTTAAAAATGGTTATTCTGGTGACATTGTAATACCAGAAAATGTAATATATAATAATGTTACCTATAAAGTAACATCGTTATTTAGCAGTAGCTTCTATGGTTGCAAGAACTTGACAAGCATCTCTTTGCCCTCTACTCTAACTTCTTTGGGGGATGAATGTTTCAGGGGTTGCAGTAGCTTGACAAACATCTCTTTGCCTTCTACTCTAACTTCTTTGGGGGAATCTTGCTTCTATAATTGCAGTAGCTTGACAAGCATCTCTTTGCCTTCTACTCTAACTTCTTTGGGGGATGAATGTTTCTCTAATTGCAGTGGCTTGACAAGCATCTCTTTGCCCTCTACTCTAACTTCTTTGGGGGATTATTGTTTCAGTGGTTGCAGTAGCTTGACAAACATCTCTTTGCCTTCTAATCTAACCTCGTTAGGGGACGATTGTTTCTATGGTTGCAGTAGCTTGACAAACATCTCTTTGCCTTCCAATCTAACCTCGTTAGGGGTATATTGTTTTGGTCTTTGCAGTAGCTTAACAAGCATTGATTTGCCCTCAAGTCTAACCTCGTTAGAGGAAGGGTGTTTCTATAAATGCAGTGCCTTGAAAAGTATCTCTTTGCCTTTAGGCATAACCTCGTTAGGGGTACATTGTTTTGAGGGGTGTAGTAGCTTGACAAGTATTGAGTTGCCCTCTGCTCTAACTACTATTGGGGAATACTGCTTCCAAAATTGTAGTCTTTTGACGAGTATTTTATGTTTGGCTGTAGAGCCACCACGCAGTGTTATATGTACATCTTATCATACATTTCCTCATGAACATAATAACAACACGGCAAGCCTTTATGTTCCCAAAGAGTCAATAGAGAAATATAAGCAAAGCAATGCTTGGAATAGTGCCAAAGTCATCTATCCTCTATATCCGGCAAGCTCCGTTTCGTTGGCTAAAGAAGTTTCTGTAAATAAAGCAAAATCAACAAAATTAGAATATACGATATTGCCAGAAAATGCAGGAATAAAAGAACTTGAATGGAGCTCTGAGAATCCTGAGGTCGCAACTATTGATGCCAATGGCATTGTGACTGGAAAGGAAATAGGTCAAGCCGTAATTACTGCAAAGACAAAAGATGGTACTGATATAACGGCTTCAACAACCTGTACGGTATTGCCATTCGTTGAAACAATGACCTTTGCTGAACCGTCGGTTTCTATAGTCAAGACTAAGGACAAGACGATAAAACTTACTCTTGAGCCTGTGGAGGCAAATAAGCAAATGGTATGGACAAGCAGCGACGAGAGTGTGGCTACTGTGGTTCAGAATATGAATGCTGTATATCCGCTTGAGGCAATAGTTGTAGCGCATAAGGTGGGTAAGGCTACGATAAAAGCAGAGGCACAGGACGGTTCTGGCGTTAGCGCCACTTGCGAGGTGGAGGTGACTCCATTGATGGCAAGCGACATCTCGTTGCTGACCGCATCTGTTGTAAAAACAATTCCAACTCAGCTGGAAGCAAACGTATCTCCTACTGAGGCTGACAATAAGAAACTTAAGTGGACAAGCCTTACCCCTGACATTGCAACAGTTACTGAAGATGGAATAATGACAGGTTTGAAGATGGGTACTGCTAAGGTTAAGGCGGAAACTACAGACGGCTCTAATTTGTCTGTTGTATTTGAGGTGCAGATAACAGGACTACCTGTAAGCACAATATCGTTGCCTGCTGAATCGTCGATTATTAAGACCGAAAGCATGAAGTTGAAGTACTCTATCCTTCCGCTTGTTTCGGACAATCAGAAACTGAAGTGGAGCAGCAACGCTACAGATATTGCTTCTGTGGATGAGAGCACGGGTGTGATAACAGCACACAAGGTGGGCGATGCCGTTATTACAGCTACAGCAACCGATGGTTCTGGCATATCGGCTTCTACCACGATTCATGTAACACCGCTAAAGGTTAGCCAAATTGAGATGCCTAAGGAAATGTCTCTGCTACATTCGTTGAGTAAGCAAATAGAGGTGAAATTTACTCCAGAGCTTGCCGACAACAAGACTTTGAAATGGACCAGCGATAACGAAGATATTGCTACCGTAACTCAAGAAGGTGTAGTAACGGGCGTGAATGTTGGAAGTGCCAATATCACGGCAACCACTACCGATGGTACGGAACTTTCTGCTACTTGTAAGGTGACCGTGAATCCTGTAACCATCAACCTCTCTACAAATACCATCAACCTGCAAAAGGGCTCTGAGTATGTTGAGCAGACTGCCACCATTCTTCCTGAGAACTATGAACATAAGGATGTGGTTTGGACAACATCTGGTAATGGGGTGGCAAGTGTAGATAAAGATGGACATATTACAGCCAATAAACCTGGCGTTGATACGCTGAGATGTTCATTGAGCTATGATAGCCATATCTATTCTGAATGCCGGGTTATTGTTTATGAAGACAATGTGGTGTATGTCGGAGGTCTCTACTATCTCTTGAAAGGTACGACGGATGATACACGAGAGGCTACGGTAACCAGTATCTATGGTGGAAAGAATACTTCGCTTGATGCTAAGAATGTGGCGCAGTACTACTCTGGTACTATCAATATTCCGGAGACCATTATCTATGAGGGTAATAAATATACGGTACGTAAAGTGGGAAGCTACGCTTTCAACTGCCAGAACGAGTTGCAGAGTATCTACATCCCTCGTACGGTAACAGAGGTTGAACCTCATGCTGCCATTAAGGCTGAAAAACTGAACCGCGTGAACGTGGCTGATGAGAGTGAACTCGTGAACATCGGCGAGGAAGCATTCAAATGGTGTACTGGTTTGAAACGTTTCACGTTTGATGGAACATCCCTGAAGATGAACAGCATAGACAAGGCTGCTTTCAGAGAGTGTACAGCCTTGGAACGCTTTACTTGGATGGGCAATACGACGGTAAAGACCATCGGACATAGTGCTTTCTACGATTGTCCGGCTTTGGAGAAGGTGCTGTGGAATGGAAAGAGTGAGCTGAAGACCATTCAGGATTACGCTTTCTTCAAATGTATCTCGCTCAACAACTTCGAAATGCCGAACACTACGCTGAGTGTGGGTAACTCTTCGTTCCGCTATAATGCGAGCCTGACCAATATCCACCTCTCTAACTCGCTCAACTATATCGATGAGTATGCTTATGGTGAGTGTGGATTCAGCCAGATTACGCTTCCTGAGTCACTGGCAAACATCCAAGCAGGTGCCTTCATCAACAATGACTTCTTGCAGGAGATAATCTTGCCGGAACGTCTGCAGGGTCTTGGTTCTGCTGCATTCGAAAACAACTCGAAGCTGGAGTCGGTGACTTTCCATACAGCTATCGAGACCATGACCATCGGTAACAATGCATTTAACCAGTGCCCTATATTAAATAAGGTATATATCACCAACATGAATAGCTTTGCGCAGACCAACTTCAATAATGCCAAGGCAAACCCTGCCAACACATCGCAGCATATCTATGATGCAAACGGCAAGGAAATCATCAACGTGGTGTTGCCTAAGGGTACGAAGTATATCAACAACAATGCATTCAACGGCTGTGCTTTTATCGAAAGTATCGAAATGCCGGCAACTATGGATCATGTAAACGATGATATCTTTGTGGGTTGCTCGGCTTTGAAGGATGTATATTGTTACGCAGAGGAAGTGCCGGAGTTTATCGGTGTGAACGATCCGACACGCATGGATGAAGTGTTCCAGAATGCTACACTCCATGTGCCATTCGGTTCGGAAAGCCTCTATCAGAAGGATACTTCATGGTGGGGTAAGTTTACAAAACTCCTCGGTTGCGAACCAAAGCCGACAGCTGTAGTGGAGAAGATAGACTTGAGTACTCTTACCGTAAATGTAAAGGCTGGTGAGAATTACAACGAACAGAAGTTGACAATCTATCCGGCTGAGGCTGCCAATGTGCGCATCAAATATTCTACAGCCGACAGAAAGGTGGCTGACATTGATGAGAATGGTGTAATCAAGGGTGTTGCTCCGGGTGTAACTACCATCTACTATACTGCGAATGACGGTAATGGCGTAACTTCTGAATGTAAGGTCATCGTCAGAAATCCTGAAGTAGAGTATGTGGGTGACATCTACTATCTCTTTGATAAGGCGAAGAAAGTAGCTACCGTAACCAGTATCTATGGCGGCAAGAACAAGTCGCTTGAAGCAGAGAAGGTGGCACAGGTTTATACCGGTACGGTAAGTATTCCTGAACAGACTACTTTCAATGCCGTGACTTATGACGTGAAGAAGGTGGGCGGTTATGCATTTACTTGCCAGAACGAACTTCAGGCACTTCGTGTGGGTGCTTTCGTAGAGAAGATAGAAGATAATGCTGCTACCAAGGCGATGAACCTGAACCGCGTAACAGTGGCTAATGCCAGCCAGTTGGTTACTGTCGGCAAGCGTTCTTTCATGGATTGTGCAGGCTTGCAGCATGTCCTCTTCGAGGGTACAACCCAATATCTCGATGTCATTGATACGGCTGCATTCAAGAACTGTGCAAAACTGGAGGATGTCATCTGGGAGGGAAAGAGTACGCTGCGACTCATCGGTGACTCTGCTTTCTATTGTGATAGCAAGTTGGAGACCATGAAGTGGAATGATAAGTGCGACCTGAAGATTATCGACAACTACGCTTTCTACAAGTGTAGCTCTCTCAATCACTTCATCATGCCGAATTCTACTTTGAGCGTGGGCAAGTATGCTTTCCGCTATGATGCAGGTTTGACAGACATCCAGCTCTCAACATCTCTGAGCATTATCTATGATTATGCTTTCGGTGAGTGTGGATTCAGTCAGCTCATATTGCCAGAGTCTCTGAAGTCGATGCAGGCAGGTGCGTTCATCAATAACAGTAATCTTGCTGATATTACGATTCCAAAGAAGACGGAAGGTATTGGTGCAGGTGCGTTTGAAAATTGTTCTGCTTTGGAGAGTGTGACATTCAAGACACATGAAACCAAGCTGACTGTGGATAAGAATGCATTCAACCATTGCGCTGTTTTGAGCAAGGTGAACATAGATTATCTGGATGATTGGGCTCACATCAACTTCCAGAATGCTGCGGCTAATCCGGCAAGTACGGCTCATCGCCTCTACTTGAATGGAGAAGAGATGGTTGATATAGAATTGCCTGTTGGCACAAAGTATATTGGCAACAATGTATTCAACGGCTGTTCTGACATCAGAACTTTGAAGATTCCTGCAACCGTAGAGCATGTGAATGACAACATCATCGCAGGCTGCTCTTCTCTTACAGATGTCTATTGCTATGCAACGAAGGTTCCTTCATTCATCGGTACGGAAGATCCGTCTAGTATGAACGATGTGTTCCGCAAGGCAACGCTTCATGTTATCTATGGCAATGAAGAGGCTTACAAGGCTGATGCATGGTGGAAACGATTCTACAAGATAGAAGGATGTAATGCGCCAAGTGATGCGGACAAGAAGGTGACAAGCATCACAATCAGTCAGACAGAAGCTACGCTTAAGCCAAATGATACGATGCAGTTGGAGGCAACGGTTTATCCAACGGATGCAGCTGACAAGAAGATTCTTTGGACAAGTAGTAATGAAGATGTGGTTATCGTGACAGATGAAGGCTTCGTCCTGGCGGTAGCAGAAGGTGAGGCTGATGTTACGGTTGCTTCGGCTGAAAACAGCGAAATCAAGGCGGTTTGCCATATCAAGGTTGAGAAGGAAAAGGAACCTGAAGTTCCTATTGTGCAGATCAAGTTTGAGGAATCTCCTGTGACAATCGCCTTGGGAGAAACCAAGAAACTGAATGTAACCTTCAATCCTGTGAATGCAACCAATAAGGAACTTGACTGGGTATCAGCCCAGACTTCGGTTGTAGAAGTTGATAAGGAAGGTAATATCCTAGGTGTCAGTGAGGGTAAGGCTATCGTCTCAGCCAAGACCAAGGACGGTTCTAATCTGACGATTAACTGTGTGGTAACAGTTATTCCTTTTACAGGCATCAGCAACATCACAATGGGTGAAGTGAAACTGATTGTCAACAACCGACATCTGAAGGTTGAGGGACTTGCTGATCACGAGGTAATCCAGGTTGTGAATTCTATTGGCTTCACTGTATATCGTGGAACTGACCATGAGGTAGACTTGAATGCTTCTGGCATCTATATCGTAAAGATGAGAGGCAAGACCGTCAAGTTTAATGTGAAGTAACATCAATCATAAAAACAATAAAGCCCGGCAGGAAGTTTTTCCTGCCGGGCTTTTTGTCGACTTATAGATGAGGGCTATTTTTATAGCAACTCCGGAAGCTGGAAGAGCTTCACGCTGTTGCTGCCTTTGATGAGGATGTAATGGTCGTGAGGCTGGTTCGCCTTGAGTGCTTCCTTCACTTCCTCTACATTCTGGAACTTGCGGTAGCTGCATGGAATATCCTTGAATTCATCGCCTACCAGCCAGACATTCTCCAGACCGGCTGCCTGCAACTGGTCTACTACCTTCTGGTGCTCCTCGTGGCTCACTTCGCCGAGCTCGCCCATCTGTCCGAGAATCGCCATCTTATGAGGCACATCCATCACGCGGAAGTTCTCGATGGCGGCTGCCATGCTTGATGGGTTGGCATTGTAGGCATCTACCACCAGCTTGTTGTGCCCCGTCTCTTCCAACTGCGAACGGTTGTTGCTTGGGATGTAGTTCTCCAGGGCATGATCTATCTGCTGAGGCTTTACATCGAAATGAAGACCGATGGTGATGGCGGCAAGCATGTTGTCGATATTGTAAGAGCCGATGAGATGGGTTTGAACCTCATGCCAGTCGAAACTCTCGGTGCGCCAGCGGAACTTCAGGAAAGGAGCGCAGGAGATGACTTCTCCCCAAACATCGCAGTTTTCATCCTTGCCGTAGGTGATGAGGCGGTTGATGTTGCGCTGCTCAGCCATCTGCATCAGATGCTCGTTGTCTGCATTGATGAAGACGAGGGCATCGTTGGCTGCGAGGTAATCATAGAGCTCTCCCTTGGTCTTCTTCACGCCTTCGAAGCTGCCGAATCCCTGCAGGTGGGCACGGCCTACGTTGGTAATCATACCGCAGGTTGGCTCCACGTATTCTACGAGCTTTCGGATGTCATCAGGATGGGAAGCACCCATCTCTACAACGGCAATCTCATTTTCCGGAGAGAGACGGAAGAGGGTCTTTGGTACGCCTACATCATTATTGAAGTTACCCTGGGTGAACATCACGTTGAACTTCTCGCCGAGAACAGCAGAGACGAGTTCCTTGGTGGTGGTCTTGCCGTTGGTTCCGGTGATTCCTACTACAGGAATATCGAAGTGGCGGCGATGCTCACGGGCTAGTTCCTTGAAGGTGGTGAGGCAGTCCTCTACGAGGATGTAGCGCTCGTCGCCTTCCTTGGCATACTCTTTTTCATCTACAATCACATAGGCACAGCCTTTCTCCAAAGCCATGTCAGCAAACTTGTTGCCATCAAACGATGCGCCCTTCAAAGCCAGGAAGATGCTGCCCTCTGGGCAGTCGCGGCTGTCAGTGGTAATCACTGGGTGCGCTTGGTAAATCTGATAGAGTTCTGAAATATCCATAGTCTATAACTGTTATTTTGGGTGCAAAAGTAATCTAAATTATGGACATAACAAACAATTTTCCCAAAAAATGATGGTAATCTCGAATATTCTTTCTATTTTTGCAGAAATATTCGATGAATCTTTAGAAAGTGAGGTCGGAATGGGCATCAGAGATGAAAGAGAAAAAGTAAAAGTGAGGAAGGAAAAGCTTGGTGGCTATTTCTTCAGTTTATCCCAGTTGACTTTTACGGGGACTGGGGTAGGAGGTTTCTTGCCGTTGCTGAAAGGTGAAGCTACGGTCGGTGATGTCTCTGTATTAATTTTTGGTGTTTTGGCTACAGCTGTTTTTGCAGGTATAGCTAATAAAATTTTAAAATATTGATTATATGAGTTATTTAGCATTATTTTTTCTGATTTGCTGTATCGTCGGTGGAAGTTTTTTAGCTTGGTTATATACAAAACCAGGCGAGAAATGGTTGAAAGATTTGTAAAATATTAAGTTATGGAAGTTTACAATGGACTATTGTTTTTCTTTGTGGTTGGAACAATCATAGGTGGAAGCTTTCTTGCCAGGACTTATACTAAGCCCGGTAAAAAATGGCTTAAGGAATTGTAGAATTATGAGCTATTTGGCATTGTTTTTTTTAGTATGCTCGATTTTCAGTCTTGGTTTTATAGCTTGGACTTATACTAAGTCGGGTGAAAAGTGGCTTAAAGAATTGTAGAATCATGAGCTATTTAGCATTATTTTTTATGATAACTTCTATTGTTGTTATTGCTCTTATAGCTTGGAGTTATACAAAGCCTGGTAAGAAATGGCTTAAGGAGTTATAATCCGATGGAATATACGATCAATATCAAGGGGCGCTTGATGGATTTGAGTACCCCTCAGGTGATGGGCATCCTGAACGTTACGCCCGACAGTTTCTACTCTGGCAGTAGAAAACAGACAGAAATGGAGATAGCTCAGAGAGCTAATCAGATTATAGAAGAAGGTGGAAGCATCATTGATGTGGGCGCTTTCTCCACCCGTCCCGGTGCCGATGAAGTATCGGAAGAGGAGGAGGGAAGACGCCTGAAGTTTGCTCTCGACATCGTTCGCAGGGAGCAGCCGGATGCTGCCGTCTCCGTAGATACCTATCGCCCAACCTTGGCACGCAAGTGTATCGAGGAGTGGGGAGCCGATATCATCAACGATGTATCAGAAGGTGGAATCACTGGTATCGCCAATGTACCGCTGGAGCAGAGACAGGAGGAATATCCTGAAATGTTCCGTGTGGTGGGCGAGCTGAAGGTACCTTATATATTAATGTCGGTGCAGCCTACGCTCGAAACGATGATGAAGGGCTTTGCCAGAGAGGTACAGCAGTTGCGCGACCTGGGAGCCAAGGACATCATCCTCGACCCAGGCTTCGGCTTCGGCAAGAATCTCATCCAGAATTATCAGATTTATAATGAGATGGAGAAGTTGAACGTGATGGAACTTCCGGTTCTGGTAGGTATCTCCCGCAAGAGTATGATATACAAGCTGCTGGGTGGAGATGCTACGACATCGCTCAATGGAACTTCCGTGCTCGACACCATCGCCCTGATGAAGGGCGCCAGCATCCTCAGAGTGCACGATGTGAAAGAAGCTGCTGAGGCTGTGAAGATAATAGAAGCAATGAAGGAGGGACGCACATGATAGAATTTGGCATCAAAGACTTTCTCGATATTCTCCTGGTAGCCTCGCTGCTGTTCTATGTTTATCGTCTGATGAAGGAATCGCGCTCACTGAACATCTTCGTGGGCATCATGCTCTTCGTTCTTATCTGGCTCTTTGTGAGTCAGATACTGGAAATGCGCCTGCTGGGTTCTATCCTGGATAAACTGGTGAGCGTGGGAGTCATCGCCCTCATCGTCATCTTCCAGGAGGATATCCGTAGATTCCTCTATGAAATCGGTTCGCAGAAAGGTATGCGCCGGCTGGTTCGCTTCTTCCACTCCAGCAAGGAGAGCCAGAAGGAGGCTAACAAGGAGACCATCATGCCGATTGTGATGGCGTGTATGAGTATGGCGAAGAAATACGTAGGTGCTCTTATCGTTATAGAGCGAGGCGTTCCACTGAAGGACATCATGGATACGGGTGAGGAGATAGACGCCAAGATTAACCAGCGGCTGATAGAGAATATTTTCTTCAAGAATTCGCCGCTTCATGATGGAGCCATGGTAGTGAGCAATAAGCGCATCATGGCAGCCGGATGTATTCTGCCTGTGAGTCATAACCTCGATATTCCGAAGGAACTGGGACTCCGCCATCGTGCCGCTCTCGGAATATCACAGAGCAGTGATGCCATCGCCGTCATCGTATCCGAGGAGACCGGACGAATCAGCGTGGCCATCAAGGGCGAGTTCAAACTCCGACTCTCGGCCGAGGAACTGGAAAGCATCCTTACTCTGGAAATGATATAAGTTAAGTGAAGAGTGAAGAACGAAGAGTGAAGAATTCATCACTTTTCCTACTACGTAAACCTTTACGATATGAATAATCTCCCGATTTAGCTTTTTTTACACATTTTAATCGCTGCTATTTCAAAGAAAATGTGTACTTTTGCAAAGTCGATGTGGCAAAAAGGTGAAAAATAAGATAACATCACCTAACACTTTGACAGATCTACTTAGGAAACAACAAAATATATAAAATATTAAAAAGTAAAATGGATTTATTACAGCAAATCGTAGCTCGCGCTAAAGCTGACAAGCAGCGCATCGTGCTCCCTGAAGCAGAAGAGGAGCGTACATTGAAAGCAGCCGATAAAGTTTTGGCTGATGATCTCGCAGACATCATCCTCATCGGTAACCCTGCCAATATTAAGAATCTCGCTGCTCAGTGGGGTCTTAACAACATCGACAAGGCTACTATCGTTGATCCACAAAACAACCCTAAGACTGAGGAGTATGCTGAGAAGCTCGCTGAACTTCGCAAGAAGAAGGGCATGACTGTTGAGCAGGCTCGTGAACTCGTAACTAAGAACAACCTCTACCTCGGTTGTATGATTATCAAGACTGAGGGCGCTGACGGTCAGATTTCTGGTGCATTGAGCACTACTGGCGATACTCTCCGTCCAGCTCTTCAGATCATCAAGTGCAGTCCAGGTATCACTTGCGTAAGTGGTGCTATGTTGCTCATCTCAGACCAGAAGCAGTATGGTCAGGATGGCGTTGTAGTAATGGGTGACGTTGCTGTAACTCCAAACCCTACAGCAGACCAGCTTGCTCAGATTGCCTATACTACAGCTCATACAGCTCAGTCAGTGGCAGGTATTACTGATCCACAGATTGCCATGTTGAGCTTCTCTACAAAGGGTAGCGCAAAGGATGCTATCAACAAGGAGACTGGCAAGAGCGTTTATATCATTGACAAGGTAAAGGATGCCGTAGCTATTGCTAAGGAGAAGTTCCCAGAGCTTCATCTCGATGGTGAACTTCAGGCAGATGCAGCCCTCGTTCCTGAGGTAGCTGCCAAGAAGGCTCCAGGTTCTGACGTAGCTGGTAAGGCTAACGTTTTGGTAGTTCCTAACCTCGAGGTTGGTAACATCGGCTACAAGCTCGTTCAGCGTTTGGGTGGTGCCATCGCTATCGGTCCTATCCTCCAGGGTATTGCCCGTCCTGTAAACGATCTTTCTCGTGGTTGCTCTGTTGATGACATCTACTACATGGTAGCCATCACAGCTTGCCAGGCACAGGATGCTAAGAAGGCGTAATTGAGACTAACTTTATTCAATCAATAACATTACAAAATTAACATTATGAAAATATTGGTTCTGAACTGCGGTAGTTCATCTATCAAGTACAAGTTATATAATATGGACGATGAGTCTGTATTGGCACAGGGTGGTGTAGAGCGTATCGGTCTTGATAACGCTTTCATCAAGGTGAAATTGCCTAACGGCGAGAAGAAGCAGATCATGCACGACATGCCTGACCACAAGGAAGGTGTGAACTTCGTGTTCAAGTGCCTGCTCGACCCGGAAATCGGTGCTATCAAGGACTTAAAGGAAATCGACGCAGTAGGACACCGTGTCGTACAGGGTGGTGACAAGTTCAACGAGAGTGTTATCGTTGACAAGAGCGTAGAGGATGGTATCGAGGAACTTTGCGACCTCGCTCCTGTTCACAACGCAGGTCACCTGAAGGGTATCCGTGCCGTTGACTCTTTGATGCCTGGCACTCCTCAGGTTTGCGTATTCGACAACGCATTCCACAGCACAATGCCAGACTACGCTTATCTCTATGCAATTCCTTACGAGTTGTACGAGAAGTATCACGTACGCCGTTATGGTTTCCACGGAACATCTCACCGCTATGTTTCTAAGCGTGTTTGCGAGATTCTCGGTCTCGACCAGAACAACTCCAAGATCATTACTTGCCACATCGGTAACGGTGGCTCTGTAGCTGCTGTATTGAACGGTAAGGTATTGGATACTTCAATGGGCTTGACCCCATTGGCTGGTCTGATGATGGGCTCACGTTGTGGTGACATCGATGCTTCTGCCGTTACCTACTTGATGGAGAAGTTGAACATGAAGCCACAGGAGATGGCTGACTTCCTGAACAAGAAGAGTGGTGTGCTCGGTATTACAGGTATTTCTTCTGATATGCGCGACATCGAGAACGCTGCCAACGAGGGTAACGAGAAGGCTCAGCTGGCTCTCCGTATGTACGAGTATCGCATCAAGAAGTATATCGGTGCTTACACAGCAGCTATGGGTGGCGTTGACGCTGTCGTATTTACAGCTGGTGTTGGTGAGAACCAGACCGACCTTCGCGAGGAAGCTTGCAAGAACCTGGAGTATCTTGGCATCAAGATTAACAAGGAAGTAAATGACAAGGTTCGTGGCGAGGAAGCTATCATCTCTACTGACGACAGTAAGGTGAAGGTAGTTGTAGTTCCTACCGACGAGGAGATCGTTATCGCTCGCGATACAATGGAATTGGTTGCTAAGAAGTAAATCCAGCACAAAGATATAATATAATAAGGTGAAGACTAAAACAAATGTGATAGGTCTTCACCTTTTTAATTTTTTGAGATTTTTGAGAATTATGAAAACAAAGATTGTAACTTTCGGTGAAATATTGCTTAGGATTTCTAAGCCTGGTTATCAACGTTTATTTCAGGGATATCATATGTTTGGCAATTATGGTGGCAGTGAGGCTAATGCAGCCATCTCTTTGGCTTATTTAGGCGATAATGTAGAGTATGTAACCCGTGTGCCATATGGTGAGATGGGTGAGGCAGCGTTGATGCATCTCAGAGAGTACGGTCTGAATGTTTCTCATGTTGTGCGTGGCGGCGAACGTCTCGGAACTTATTATTTCGAAGAAGCAGTAGCTATGCGCAATTCCCGTGTGGTTTACGACCGCAAGAATTCTTCTTTCTATACGCTGAAGCGCGGAATGGTGAAATGGGAAAAGGTGCTGGCTGATGCTGCCGTATTCCATTGCTCCGGCATTACCTGTGCTATCAGCCGCGATGCGATGGAATCAACTATGGATGCCATCAAACTTGCTGTTTCTGACGGGTTGACCATTTCCTGCGACATTAATTACCGTAAGAATCTCTGGGGATATGGTCTGGAGCCTCATGATGTGCTATTCCAGATGATGCAGTATAGCGACATCATCTTTGGTGACCAGAATGAGTGGGAGATAGCCAGCGGTGTGCCTCATATTCCTTTCGAGGCTCTGGATGCAGACTATGAGATTGACAAGGAGGCTTATCAGGAGTATTTCCGCAAGATGCATCAGCTCTTCCCTAAGTGTAAGAAGATGCTGATGGCGGTAAGAAATCAGATTGCCAGCAGTCATCATACCTTGAGCGGCTTGCTCTATGATGCTGTAGAAGATCAGCTCTATACTACAAGAATCTATGATATTGAGCCGATTGTTGATCCCATGGGTGTAGGTGATGCCTTTATTGCTGCCTATATTCATGCCCATCAGAAGTGGGGCGACAAGAACCAGTATTGCCTGGATTTCTCTCTGTTAGCAAGCGCGATAAAAAATACGGTTCCGGGTGATCAGAATCTGGTTACAGAAGAAGAAATCATCAATAACATGACTTCTTCGGGAGGACGCATCTTAAGATAATGTTATATGCTAAGATAATGTTAAATGTTAAGTTACATGCTTGCTGCCAGCTTTCTTGATGGCAAACAAGTTAACACTTAACATTTAACACTTAACATTATTATATTTACGGTTGGCTTTCGCCTTCCACATATTCTTCCATAAACATGTGTTCGCCATCAAACACGGCATAGGTGAACTGCCATATCCAGTCGCCCAGAATCATCAGTCGGGTCTTTTTGCTCAACATCAGATCCAGTTCGATGTGGCGATGGCCGAACATGAAGTAATCTATATCCTTGTGACCTTGCATATACTGTTTGGCAAAGCGTACCAGGAACTCCTTCTTTTCGCCCATATAAGGCTCTTCCTTTCCGTCAGCACGTTTCAGTCGGCTATGCTTAGCCCAGTTCAAGCCCAAAGCCATTCCCCAGCGAGGATGAATCGCATTAAGGAGGCGTTGGCAAGTCTGGTTCTGGAACATTCTTTTCAGAAACTTGAATTTCTTGTCTGGGTCACCCAGTCCGTCTCCATGTGCCAGATAGAATACTTTATCGTATATCTCTACGGTCTGAGGCTTGTAATGTACGGTAACGCCACACTCTTCCTCCAGGTAGCCATAGGTCCAGAGGTCGTGGTTACCCGTAAAGAAATGTACTTCCACTCCCATATCGGTCAACTCCGAGAGCTTACCTAAGAAGCGTGTATAGCCTTTTGGTACGACATATTTATATTCGTTCCAGAAGTCAAACATGTCACCCAGGAGATAAACTGCCGCAGCCTTCGTCTTGATGCTGTCCAGGAAACGGACCAGGCGGCGTTCTTGCATGCGGGCATGCGGAATGGCTAATGAGCCAAGGTGCGCATCTGAGAGGAAATATACATTTTTCATGAGCGATTCTTTTTAAATGAAGAGTGAAGAATGAAGAGTGAAGAATTCAACGGCTTTGTCTTTATTCAAAACCGAGTTCTACGCGAGCTTCCTCGCTCATCATACTCTGATCCCAAGCCGGTTCGAATACAAGGTTCACATTGGCAGATTTTACGCCTTCCACGCTGTCTACCTTGCTTCTTACATCCTCCAGGATGAAGTCGGCAGCAGGGCATGAAGGGGCTGTGAAGGTCATGTCGAGATCTACGGTGGCATCGTCTTTCACATCTATTTTGTAAATCATACCGAGGTCCCAGATGTTGACAGGAATCTCTGGGTCGTAAACGGTCTTAAGCACATCTACGATCTTTTCTTCTATCTTTGTCTTTTCTTCTTGTGTCATAATAATCTTTGTTTTTGCCTACAAAGATAATAATTATTGCAGACAAAACAAAAAGAAAAGCTGTTTTTTTCTTGCAGAAGGACTAATATGCCCCAAATAGACTACAATTTACCTTTATCGTGATATGAATAAAAGGCACCGTCGGTTATGATGACATGGTCCATAAAGAAGAGGCGCATGATTTCGCAGGCTTTGGCAATCTTCTGGGTAAGTACATCATCGGCTTTGCTTGGCTGAGGATTGTTACTGGGATGATTGTGGCAGAAGGCGATAATGGTAGCGTTGTTGAGCACCGCTTCTTTGATGATAAGACGGATGTCGGTTGCCGTTTCTGTAATGCCGCCTTTTGAGATGCAGCTCGCTTTGATGAGCTTGAAGTTCTGGTTCATCATCAGGAGCCATGCTTCCTCTGTATCTAAATCCTGCATCTTCGGAAGCATATAGTTGTAGATGGCAAGGGATGAGCCTAAGTCGGGACGTGTGCCAATCTTATCGAGAGCACGGCGCTTGCCCAGTTCGCAGGCTGCAAGAATGGTGATGGCTTTGGCGGGTCCCATTCCTTTATATTGCGTCAGTTCTCTGATGGACTTCTTTCCTAGCTGGTTCAGGTTGTTGTCGCAATCCTTCAGAATGCGTTTCATCAGGTCTACGGCACTTTCGTCAGTAGATCCCGAACCAATCAGAATACCTAAGAGCTCGGCATTGGATAATGCTGAGGCTCCCAAACGCTCCAGTTTCTCGCGAGGCTTGTCTTCTTCTGCCCAATTGGCAATGGTTAGTTTCTCTGCCATAATAATAACTGATAAGTAGATTATTATTGGCTTCTCTTTTTGCGGGGAAGTCTTATTTGTAGAAAGTCTTGTTGTATGCGCTGAATTCGCTCTGTCCCAGTACGCATCTCTTCCACCATGCAGAAAGGAATCCGCATCCGTAACCCACCAGCTGCGTGAAGGCAGCGCGAATGCTCAGCAAGCCTATCTTCACGCTGTGATTCTCTCTGCTGCTGTCGATAAACAGTGCGATGGTATAGAGAATGATGCCGGCGAGACCGATGCAGCCCAATGCTGCCATCGCATTACCCAAGGTTGTGAATACGTGAACGGTGCCAAGCATGTATGGCAGGAAGCCGAAGAAGAGCAGAAGCAGCGTGCCTATTACACCCACAGTGAAGACCATAGGAAGGAGATGCACGAGTTTGAGACTCTCTGGATATTTCTTGTAGAGATTGATGCGGGCGATGCCACTGTTGTAGACCTGTCGCCAGAACTTGCGGAAGTCGGTGCGGCGCTTATGCCATACCCATGCTTCAGGGAACAGACGGCAACGGCAGCCTGCCTTGAAGATACGGATAGAGAAATCAATGTCCTCACCGAAACGCATATTGGAAAAGCCATTCAACCTGAGATAAACATCCCTGCGGATGCCCATGTTGAATGAACGGGGATAGAACTTATCCATCTTCTTCTTTCCGCCACGGATACCACCGGTGGTAAAGAAAGAAGTCATGGAATAAGAAATGGCTTTCTGAGTATCTGTAAATGATGAGTGTGCCTTGTCGGGACCGCCGAAAGCATCGGCTGGCTCACGGCTCAACTCATCACTTACAGCCTTCAGATAACCTTCTGGCAAGACCACGTCGCTATCGAGTATCAGAAGATACTCACCCTTGGCGCGCTCGGCACCATAGTTGCGACTCTGGCCCGGACCAGAGTTCTCCTTATAGTAATAATGTATATCCATCATGTGCTCATATCGCTTGCACACCTCCTCGCAGGGAGTCTGTGAGCCATCCTCAACGATGACAACTTCGAAGTCTTTCTCTGATTGATGAGTCAGACTCTCTAAAAGTTCGTCCACTTCGTCAGGACGATTAAATACAGGTACTATGATGGAATATTTCATTCTTCTTACTATTAAGGGTTAGTTTTACTCAATAAGAGCACAATCTTCCTGTTGGAGGATGTATTACTCGCTTACACGACCGAGGTAGCTACCGTCACGGGTGTCGATCTGGATAGTCTCGCCTTCGTTGATGAACAAAGGAACACGAACCTCAGCACCAGTCTCCAATGTAGCAGGCTTTGTAGCGTTGGTAGCAGTATTACCCTTTACACCTGGCTCAGAGTGAGTAATCTTCAAAGTAGTCTTCACTGGCATTTCAGCCAAGAGGATAGTACCATCAGTTGTATCAGTAACCACCTCAACAACGTCACCCTCCTTCATGTACTGGCCACCAGTAACGTTCTCCTTAGCGATAGGCACCTGCTCGAAAGTCTCCTGGTTCATGAAGATGCAACCAGTAGCGTCCTCGTAGAGGTACTGGTAAGGACGGCGCTCAACGCGAACATCCTCCAATTTGAAACCTACCTGGAATGTACGTTCCAATACACGACCGTCGGCAACATTCTTCAATTTTGTGTTCATTACGGTGTTACCTTTACCTGGCTTTCTGTGCTGAAAGTCGATGCAAACCCATACTTTGCCATCCATGCGGATGCAAGTACCAATCTTAATTTCCTGTGAATTAATCATTTCTTGTTTATCTTGAATGTTATTATAATAATCTCAAAATCGAGTGCAAAGTTACGGCAAAAACATGAAAAATCAAAGGAAATATCGAAAAAAACATAAATATTTAAGCTAAATTTGGTAGTTTTCTTGGTTATTTCAGAAAATATGCGTAATTTTGCAGCCCAAAAAGGGCGTGTTTTGCACTTTTGTGAAGAATATTAATTAAAAAATAAATAAGAAAAATGAAAAGAACATTTCAGCCTCACAATCGTCGTCGCGTAAACAAGCATGGTTTCCGTGAGCGTATGGCAACTAAGAATGGTCGTCGCGTATTGGCTTCTCGCCGTGCTCATGGCCGTAAGAAGTTAACTGTATCTGACGAGCACCACGGAAAGTAATTCCGAGGAAAGATTCGTCTGTTGACGATGACATTAAAAGCAGCAAGGATGTATTCTTTGCTGCTTTTTGTTGTTTATAACGCCCCTTCCTTTTCAGAGATTGCTCTTTTGGGAACAAAGATGTTTTGTTTTTATATCATAAAATTAGGTGGTGAGAGTGCAAAAACTTTCCTTTTTATTTTGTTCTTCCCCCAAATACTTGTATCTTTGCACCAAAAAATAATATATGACTTCATCAGAGTTTATAAATAAGTTTAAGAGTAAGTACCTTTGGGGGAATATCGGTGCCATGATTCTGGTGCTGGTGTTGCTCTGTGTCGGTGTCAAGTATGGCATCGATATCTATACCCATCATGGTGAGGCCATCCGTGTGCCGGATATTCGATATAAGAACATCGATGATGCTACACATATCCTCGACGATGCGGGATTGGAAATTGTTGTAACGGATACGGGATATGTCCGCTCTTTGCCGCCTGATGTCATTCTGGAGCAGACTCCGGTTTTCGGAGAAGTGGTAAAGTCGGGACATGTTATCTATGTTACCATCAATTCTGATCATTCTCCACGTATCACCATTCCTGATGTCATTGACAACAGTTCGTTGCGAGAGGCAATGGCTAAACTTACTGCTATGGGATTCAAACTGGGTACACCTGAATATATTCCTGGCGAAGAGGATTGGGTTTATGGTATCCTCGTTAAGGGTAAGCATGTTGTAGCTGGTGATAAGGTTTCTATCGATGATGTGCTTGTCATACAGGTTGGTAATGGTAAACGGAGCGTTGATGATTCTATCGATGTGGTAGATCCGGTTTATCACGGCGAAGAAGATGTGATGGAAGGCGAAGGTGACATGAGCGGAGAAACTCATGAAGACAACTTCGAGGTGGTTCCTGGTACGGAAGCCACAGAGCCTGCTCCTTCGCATGAACACCATCAGAAGGAAGTGGTGGAGTAGGAGAAATGAAAAGTGAAGAGTGAAGAATTCAATAGTAATACGAATGATATTTTTAGATTATATATATAATAAGGTATATGCTCCTGTAGAGGATGACTTCGGGTTTGATGATGCAGGAGATATGGACGAACTGGATGATGAACTCCAGATGGAGGAAGGAACCGCTGCTTCTGGTGAAGGAGGAGATGAACTCTATGAGCACTGGAAGGTTCAGGTGGATGCCAACCAGGATCCGGTCCGCATCGATAAGTACCTGGCTGATAAGATGGCCTATCAGAGCCGTAACCGTATTCAGCAGGCTGCTGATGCCGGATTCATCCATGTCAATGGTAAACCGGTAAAGAGCAACTATAAGGTGCGCCCTAATGATCTGGTTACTCTGATGCTCGACCGTCCTCGTCATGAAACGAGTATCAAACCTGAAGAAATCGCTATCAATGTGGTTTATGAAGACGATCAGCTGATGGTGGTCAACAAGGAAGCAGGTATGGTGGTGCATCCGGGTGCGGGCAACTTTCATGGAACCTTGATTCAGGCGGTAGCCTGGCATTTAAGGGATATGCCTGAGTTTGATGCCAATGATCCGGAAGTGGGCTTGGTGCATCGCATCGATAAAGATACCAGCGGACTGCTCGTTGTGGCAAAAACTCCTACGGCAAAGACTGCACTGGGTAAGCAGTTCTTCAACAAGACTACCCATCGCAGTTACAATGCGCTCGTTTGGGGCAACATTGTAGAAGATGAAGGTCGCATAGAAGGCAATATCGGCCGTGATCCGAAGAACCGCCTTCGTATGAAGGTCTTCGATCCGGACAGCGGAATAGGCAAGACGGCGGTTACGCATTACAAGGTGTTGGAGCGTTTCGGTTATACCACCTTGGTGCAGTGTGTGCTTGAAACAGGCCGTACCCATCAGATTCGTGCTCACATGAAGCATATCGGTCATCCGCTCTTTATGGACGAAACGTATGGCGGAACAGAGATTCTGAGAGGTCAGCGCAGTAGCAGCTACAAGGCATTTATCCAGAACTGCTTCAAACTCTGTCCGCGTCAGGCTCTCCATGCCAAGACACTCGGCTTCGTGCATCCTACAACCAAGCAGCAGATGGATTTTGACAGTGAGTGGCCAAATGATTTTAGACAATTAATAGAAAAGTGGCGCGGCTTCATCGCTGGCACCACACAAGATACATTCAAAAATATTTAGTAATTATGGAAAATAGCAAGAGAACGATAGCCATCGTATGTGGTGGTGATTCTTCTGAGCACGACGTATCATTGCGCTCAGGACAGGGTTTGTACTCTTTCTTTGATAAAGAGCGCTACAATATTTATCTCGTCGATGTGAAGGGCACCGACTGGCATGTCGCTTTGGATAATGGTGAGACTATCGAGATTGACAAGAACGATTTTTCTTTCGTTATGAACGGCAAGCATGTTTATTTCGATTATGCTTATATCACCATCCACGGACAGCCTGGTGAGAATGGTGTGATGCAGGGCTACTTCGACCTCATCCATCTGCCATACTCTACAAGCGGTGTTCTGGTAGAGGCAATGACTTTTGATAAGTATGTGCTCAATAATTATCTGCGCGGTTTCGGTATAAACGTAGCAGACAGTATCTTGCTCCGTCGCGGTGAAGCTTATGATGAAGAAGAGATTGCCAAGCGCATCGGTATGCCTTGTTTCGTAAAGCCTGCTGCTGACGGCAGTAGCTTTGGTGTGAGCAAGGTGAAGAATGCTGACCAGCTGGCTCCAGCCCTCCGTGTGGCTTTCATGGAAAGCAATGAGGTAATGATCGAGGGCTTCCTTGATGGTACAGAGATTTCACAGGGTATCTACAAGACAGCCGAGAAGACTGTTGTACTGCCAGCTACAGAGGTGGTTACTACCAACGAGTTCTTTGATTACGATGCCAAGTATAACGGTCAGGTACAGGAAATCACTCCAGCCCGTCTCTCTCCTGAGACCGCAGAAGAGGTAGCCAAGACCACATCCCGCATCTACGACATTCTTCATGCCAACGGTATCATCCGTATCGACTATATCATCTCTAAGGATAAGGATGGTAAAGACAAGGTGAACATGCTGGAGATCAATACCACTCCAGGTATGACCGTTACCAGTTTCATTCCTCAGCAGGTTCGTGCAGCAGGTCTTGATATCAAGGATGTGCTCAGCGAAATTGTGGAGAATCAGTTCTAATAATTGGGGAATTTATAGAAGTTAAGGGAATTTATAGAAGTTAAGGGACAATAGTTTTGAAGCCTATAGGTGTGGTAAAAAGCATTTGTCCCTTAACTTCCCAAACGACCATAGGGAGTGATAACTTCTCTTTACTTCTCTAACTTCCCATAAAAATATAAAGTTATGAAGATCCCTCAAGAATTTGATACCATCCGTCCTTGGGAGCCTGAAGATCTCCCAGAGGTATTCGACCGTTTGCTTTCAAACGATCAGTTTAAACAAGTGCTTGCCTATCTCTATCCACAAGTACCTTTCGAGATGATTGCCCAGAAGTTGAAGGCATGTAAGACCAATCTGGATTTCCAGCTGGCTTTTGCTTACGATTTTGTTCATGGCATTCTGAAGAAGGCAGCAACAGGCTGCGAGATGGATTGCACATCGCTCGATAATACCCGTAATTATACTTTCATCAGTAATCACCGTGATATCGTGCTCGATTCAGCCATCCTCGATGTCCTTCTTGTCGATAATGGTTTTAAGACCACCTGTGAGATAGCTATCGGCGATAATCTCCTTTCTCTTCCTTGGGTTAAGGACCTGGTACGTGTCAACAAGGCGTTTATCGTAGAGCGTGCCCTGAGCATGCGACAGATGCTGATGTCGAGCAAGCGCCTTTCCGACTATATGCATTTCGCCATCAAGGAGAAGAACGAGAACATCTGGATAGCCCAGCGCGAGGGTAGGGCCAAGGACAGTAATGACCGCACCCAGAAGAGTATCCTCCAGATGATGTCGATGGGAGGCGAGGGTAGCATTATCGACCGCTTGAAACAGCTTCATCTCGTACCGCTCTCTATCAGTTACGAATATGATCCATGCGATTTTCTGAAGGCAAAGGAGTTCCAGCAGAAACGCGATAATGCCGATTGGAAGAAGGGACCAATGGATGACCTGGTAAGCATGCAGACCGGTATCTTCGGTTATAAGGGTCATGTGCATTATCATGCAGCTCCATGTCTTGATGATTATCTGGACAGTCTGGATCCTGATATGCCTAAGCAGGATATATATAATAAGGTAGCCGCCTACATGGATGAGCAGATATTCAAGAACTACCGTCTCTATCCGGGCAACTATGTGGCTCTTGATTTGCTTGAAAACTCAACTGCTCATCAGGCTGAATATACTGCCGAAGATAAGGCAAAATTTGAAAAATATATGGCTGGTCAGCTTGCGAAAATTGACCTTCCAAATAAGGATGAAGCTTACTTGAGAGAGAAATTTCTCGAGATGTATGCTAATCCTGTACGTAATTACCTTGCTGCTCAATAGCGGCAAGGTAATACTTTTTCTGTTTGATGATGTTGGAAACGGTTATTATCTGCCTGTTTTAATCAGACTCCTAATTGGTAATTCATAAGCTGTTTAAGGCAGACTGTTAACTGGCAAACCACAGACAGCCTACTGGCGCTATAGCCGCTAGTGGACTGTTCGCCTAGAACAGCCTTCCCCAATGCCTTTGTTTCGTTTTTATGCGAAGCTTACGAAGAAATACTCTTCACTCTTCACCTTTCGTTCGGAATCCCCTGTGTTTATCGGCATTCCAGGCGGTGAAGAGTGGGTGAAGAGTCGCCAATAACTCTTCACCCCTTGAAACGCCCTGTTTATCGGCATTCCAGGGCATAAGGTGAAGAGTGAAGAGTTTCTGACGGAATAGGTCTAAGCCCCGACTGCCGTCCAGCAGTCGGGGCTTTTCGTAGCATTATGTTAGCAGGATTTGACTTTTATTGCTTTTCTTCTGTACTATCTTGTTGAATTGCATGTTTTTGTTTGGAAGTTACAATATTTTATTGTAACTTTGTACGGGTATAAGGAAAGTTCTAAATCGTCCACGGGTGTTGTGGAAAGAACATGAATTTAAAATATAATCTCATGAAGAATTTGATGATAAAAACTTGGAAACCGCTGCTGTCGCTGCTCTTCGGTGTGGCGGTCGTGATATTCTGGGCAGTGCCATCGATAGCTGGCACAACTGGAGCAGGGATTCCCATTGGTTTGTCTTTACATCCCGCCGCGGTGACGGCCTCTATACCCGTCTTTATCTCGCCTGCATCGATGACAAGGGCAATGTAAGCAAGCCGTTCCTGTTGCCACAGCGCAATCCGAAGAAGTACTACGATGAGTTGCTGGATTCCTATAATACCCCTGATTTCACATCCAAGCCAGTAGAGCTGGATGCCCGTGCGGCAGGAAATGAAATCATGAGTGATAAGAGGATTCCGACAAAGGTTAGATAACGGAATCTTTATAATTCCTTATTCTGTAGAACATAATTCCTTCCCTGCAATGCATTCCATTTCTATCAACCAGCCGGGGCGGCATACTTTTGCCTCCACGATGATGCGGGGTATTTGTGGATAAAACTGCTGCATCAATTTGTCAACCGTATGATAGTCGGAGATGTCGCGCAGATAGATGATGAAGTATTGGATATCATTCATCGTGGCATCGCCATCTTTCAGCAGGGCGCCGATGTTCTCAAGCAGTCTGCCGGTCTGGCGCACGATGTCTCCTTCATAGACCACATCTCCATGCTTGTCGATACAGGCTGTACCGGAGATGAAGTATTGTTGCTTGAACTGCTGGCTTACTTCTGGATGGAGAGTATGGGTAGGTAGCGTAAGCCGGGTTCCTCGTTCGAAGGCTACTCCATATTCATGGGTAGGATTCAGATGTTCGAGTGCCTGGAGATACTTCTTGTCCTCTTCCTTGATATGGGGGATGGTGAGGAAGTCGATGGCTACAGCTGCATGGCGTACCGGAGTGGCGCCACCGATACTTGTGCTGGCGATGTAGTGGGTGTCGGCTGTCAATCCCTCTTTATCGAAGATGTCATTACGGGCTTCTACTACGCATTGATAGTTTACATCGATGTTGGTGACGTATATCCAGGTGCGAATCAGGTTGCGTTCCATTGTCATATCCGTACCTTCGATAGTCTTCAGGTATTTATTGAAGAGAAGACGGGTCTGTTCGTACGAATCCTTTCCCTTAGCCTCCTCCTCTGTAAGGCGAAGACTGTGAAAGAGAATGGAAGTCTGGGAGTCCGTTGTCTTGATCAGCAGACTCACCTTGCTGCCATTCAGTGGAGTCTGTTCCACGATAGTGAGGTTTGCGCCTTTCAGAAACTCCTGATAAAGGAGAGATTCTTCTAACTCTTTTATCTGGTTCTGGGCGTCGCTGAGGAATACCTTACAATATTGCAATGTACGGTTTTCCAGTTTCTCTGTATCGAGAAAGTTACCTAGTTTTAGATACAGAAAGTTAAGGCGATCATTGAATGAACCCTTAGCTTCTGGTGAAAGTATTATGTATTTGTCCATCTCGTTTTTCTTTTTTTTCGGCAGCAAAGGTACGGATAATATCTGAGATATAAGAATATAGACAGGATGAAATGATAAAAATACCGAGATATGGGGATAGGAACAGGCTGGATAGAACGGAAAAGAGGGAAATAAAGGCTTGTTTTCCTTTACTTCCCCCTATCTTTTTCTTATTTCCTGCTTTAGAGTGATTCGAGCATACGCTTGATGACAACCTCGGCTGAAATCTCACGGTTGGCTGCCTCTGGAATCACCAGACTGTTCTTGCTTTCAATGACATCATCGGTTACAATCAAGCCACGGCGAACTGGCAGACAGTGCATGAAGCAACCATCGTTGGTCCAGCTCATGTGCTCCTCGTCGATGGTCCAGCTCATATCCTTGCTCAGAATTTCGCCATACTGTGCTGGGTCTTTCACGCCCGGACAGCTCCAGTTCTTGGCATAAACGAAGTCTGCACCTTCCAGAGCCTTCTTCTGGTCGTACTCTACCTTGGCATTGCCTACGAACTTAGGATCGAGTTCGTATCCCTCAGGGTGAGTAACCACGAAATCTACATCGGCTGCATTCATCCACTGGGCGAATGAGTTTGGTACAGCCTGAGGCAAGGCACGGCAATGAGGAGCCCAGGTCAGGACTACCTTAGGACGAGCCACCTTCTTATGCTCCTCGATGGTGATGAGGTCGGCGAATGCCTGGAGAGGGTGAACGGTAGCTGTCTCCATAGCGAAGACTGGGCGGCCGCTGTACTTTACAAACTGGTTTACGATGGTTTCGGCATAATCGTAGTCACGGTCTTTCAAACCGGCAAAGCTGCGCACACCGATAAGGTCGCAGAAGCTACCCATCACAGGGATTGCCTCAAGCAGGTGCTCGCTCTTGTCGCCATCCATGATAACGCCACGCTCTGTCTCCAGTTTCCATGCACCGGCATTCACATCGAGCACGATAACGTTCATGCCCAGGTTCATCGCAGCCTTCTGTGTACTCAGTCGGGTACGGAGACTGTTATTGAAGAATATCATCAGCAAGGTTTTGTTCTTGCCCAACTCCTGATAACCGAAACGGTTTGCTTTTACTTCCTGTGCCTCGGCGAGCGCTGCTTTCAGGTCGCCAAGGTCTTCAACATTAAAGAATGTCTTCATTGTTATTTCGTTTTTTATTTGTTATTTCTAATATATATTGCTCTTGAATCTTTCTTCTTGAATCTTGATGTTTGCAAAGTTTGCATGCAAACCTTGCAAACATGGCAGAAACTAAGACTTGGTACGGAGCGGGTACGGAGCAGGTACGGAGCGGGTCTTGTTAGGCTCTTGTCTGTCCCTGACCTGTAATCAACCACTTGTAGGTGGTAATCTCTTCGAGTGCCATTGGTCCGCGTGCTCCGAGCTTTTGGGTACTGATGCCAATCTCTGCGCCCAATCCGAACTGTGCGCCATCGGTAAAGCTGGTTGGAGCATTCACATAAACGCAGGCTGCATCTACCATTGCCTGGAACTTCTTCTGGGCAGTTTCATTGTTGGAAACAATGCTCTCGCTATGTCCGCTTCCGTAAGTGGCGATATGGTCGAGTGCTTCATCTTCTGAAACAACGGTTTTGATGCCCATCTGCATGCTGAGCCATTCGGTGTTCCAGATGCTCTTCATGTTGGCATCTGCTTCTGTTGAGTCTGCGGATTTGCAATCCGCAGTCAGCAAATCTGCCTCCTTCATCTTCGCTTCGCTTTCCTCTGCCTTATATAATAAGGTGTCAGGATAGTGTCCCTTTAAAGCTTCGTAAGCTTTGGCATCAGCATGAATCTTGGTCTGTTTCTCGGCGAGACCTTCGCAGAGGGCAGGGAGGTCGCTTAATCTGCTTTCGTGAATCAGCAGACAGTCGAGTGCATTGCATACGCTCACTCTTCTGCATTTGGCATTGGTGATGATGCGCTTGCCCATCTCCAGGTCGCCATCCTTGTCGAAGTAACAATGTACCACGCCGGCTCCGGTTTCGATAACCGGAACTTTGGCAGTATCACGAACGAAGTTGATAAGCTTCTTTCCTCCACGAGGAATACAGAGGTCAATATAGCCCACGGCATTCAGCATTTCGCCTGTAGCCTCATGGGTGGCAGGTAAGAGCGTAACGACATTCGGGTCAATACCGAAACTTATCAACACCCTGTGGATAAGTTCGACACCCGCTGAGTTAGAGGCGTTTGCATCCCTTCCACCTTTCAGTACGCAAGCATTTCCACTCTTGAAACAGAGAGAAAAAACATCGTAGGTTACGTTAGGGCGAGCCTCGTAAATCATGCCGATAACTCCGAAAGGAACGGCAACTCGCTGCAGGTGCAAACCATTATCGAGCGTCTTGTCTTTGAGAACTCTTCCGAGCGGTGAGGGCAGGGTACTTACGTGTCGCATATCCGAAGCAATATCCTGGAGTCGCTGCTCTGTGAGTTGCAATCGGTCGTAGAGCGGGTTCGCCTTGTCCATCTTCGCCAAGTCTTCTGCGTTCGCTGCAAGGAGCGCAGGAGTTTCTGCGATGATGGCATCAGCCACCGCTTGCAGGATTTCATTACGTTGTTCATCTGTTAGCAAACCAAGGGTTTTGCTAGCTGTCTTCACTTTTTGGAAAGTCTCTTTCAGTTCCATTTGCTATTTCCTTTCTTATTTTTATGATAAGATATTTTGTAATGTGTTACGAGTTCCCTCTTAACAACGGCAAAGGTAAGCATAAATATCGGAAATTGCAAACTTTATGCAAGAAAAAGTGATAGTTTAATAGATAAATGGATAGTTATGCGGAAAATGAGATTTAAAAAGGTCAGGCAGCGCCTGACCTTTTTGTAATGGTTCCTTCTAATTATTCTGATACATCCAGAAGAATTACTCTTTATCGTTTTCTTCAGGATGAGCCATTAGATACAGTTCCTTCTGTCGTTCGATTTCTCTTCTCAAGTCTTCCTTGTCTGGTAGGTAAAGTTTGTATTTAGCAGCGAACATCTGGTCGTTTTTGGCGAGGGTAGAGTATCGTGCCACATCCGAATCTGTTTCGGTACAAAGGATGATGCCGATTGTAGGGTTGTCGTCTGGTCCTTTTTTCATCTTGTCGTACATCTGAAGATACATGTCCATTTGACCGACATCCTGATAGGTGATGCGGTTGACCTTTAAATCTACAAGGATAAAACTCTTGATAAGATAATTGTAGAATACCAAATCGATGTAGTAGTCGTTTTCCTCGGTTCGAATATGTTGCTGACGAGCCACGAGTGCATATCCCTTTCCCATTTCCATCAAGAATTTCTCTAGGTTGTTGATGATGGCTGTCTCCAGTTTTGATTCTGCAAGGGAGGTGTCTTCCGGTAATCCAAGGAATTCCAAGACAACTGGTGATTTGATGTATTCGAGTTTGTCTTGCTGATAAGCCTTTGTCTTGTCTTGCATCTCGTTAACGACTGGCTGCTTCTTCTTTGACATAAGAAGACGTTCATAATATAAGGTGTTGATATTGCGGTTGAGGGTTCGGTAACTCCAACCTTCGTTGAACGCTTCCTTTGCATACCATTCACGAGCCTTCTTATCTTCTACTCGTATAAGACGCTCGTAATGAGACCAAGGAAGAAGGCGTAACTCAAATTGGGCAGACTGTGTCTGACCTTTTTGGGGTAGCAAAGAAAATTCATCAGACAGTGTCTGATGTTTTTGCTTTTTGAATTCCTCAGACAGTGTCTGAGGAATTGTTAACTCTTTGAATTTCAGGTAGAACTTCTTGAAATTCATGATGTTTGTCTCGGAGAATCCCTTCCCGAATTCCTCTGTAAGAGCAGCCGAAGCAATCTCTATCACATGCTTTCCGTATTCTGCACGTGATGCTCCGTTCTGTTCCTGTTCCACAATACGTTGTCCTATTCTCCAGTTTCTTTCCACCAGAGAATAATTGACGGCAGCAAATGCTTTGCTGCGAGCCTTGCTGACGATGGAGCGCAAGTCGTTGACGAGCATATTGTCTTCATCGTTATATTTCTTGCCGGGTTGTTTCATGATGCTACTGATTTTAGCTGTTCTCAAAGTGCAAAGATACGATTTTATATCGAAAAAGCAATTTTTCTCTTCACTTTTTTCGATAAAAGTTTGGTGATTTCGAGAATATTTCATAAATTTGCGGTGTCATATCCATGCTGGAAGCCCTAAGGGTGGAGGCTAAGGGATTGATACATATACATAAAGGCGTACTGAACGCTTTGTGTTTGACGTGTTGGAACTTCGCAACTTCAAACTATTAGTCAAAAACAAAGCAACGAGGACGTCCCAGGGGTGTATTATATATATCCTAATTGTCGCTGTGTGCTAAAGTGCATAGTGCAAGATGGTGTACTATATATTCACTTTTGCGTGGGGCTTTCAGCGTTGCTCGTTTCGACTAATAGGGCAATGCGAAGGCCTCAACACGTGGAACGAGCGGCAGACTGGCTCCACGTTTTTGTGTTTATGCTAATCTTCAATTATTAGAGTGCCATTTGGAGCCGTGGCTTTGGAGACATAATGTATGGTTTCAAGTGTAGAAACAGCAAAGAAAATCTTGGAAGATGAGGTGAAAAATGCACCTTATACGAATGATGATCCATTTTCAAATGCAACAAGCTTTCGTATGATAATTGAGTATATATATCTATGTGTGGTTGATGAGAATGTAAGCAGGGAGGAAGCAAAAGCTTGGCTTTATGACCTATATAAAAATCAATCAAAGCATGATCATGCAATCTTTTGTTCTAGGGTAGATGCAATTATTAGTGCAATAGAGTATTTGAAGATGAATAATAAAATAGTATAATTATGAGGAAATATTTGTTCTTTTTGTTTGGTTTGTTAGTTATGTTTACCCCATTAGAAAGTCATGCTCAAAGTTATGAACTTGGTTTTGCATGTTTTTATGATGGATATTGGGGGAGCTGGTATAATACTAGTAATTATAATATCTGGGGTAACTATGGCGGTTTTATCGTGTATGATAGTTATGAACATCCTTCAAATTACAGATTTAAGTTTCAAATAAATTCTTATATTCAACCTTCAAAAGACGAGATAAAGGCACATTGGAAAAATAAACAACCTTTTGTTTACTACGGAACTGCCGAGTACTATGTTTCTGATGGAGAGACTACGATAAAGCAAATTTTGAAAAATTATGGTATGCCGTTTCTTAGGTCTTCATCAACTGGTGCTATTAAAAGAATTGTCTCTGCAGAAATCCGCATATTGCCGTATAAAAAGCATCCTGTATGCTATAATATATTTTTTGATGATGTGGGTTTCGCCATTAGTTTAGGGACTGCTTCGTTCCCCAAATAATATAACGTTAAATTTATAAATAGAAAGGGTTAACTTATGAAAAAAGTGTTATTGGCGACTTTGTTCGCTGCGTTTTCGTTAGGCATGAGTGCTCAGGCTTTTGAATATGTACCTTTGGATGCTAATACAGGACGTCCATTGGTTCCTAGTGTGCCTTCTGTTCCATCGGTACCTTCAATTCAATCTTATGGCTTTGGAGCTCCAACTCCACCAATATCTCAAACGAGTGTGGTTGGTGGGTATGTGAAAGCACAGGATGGAAGATTTGTGAGAGTCAAACTACGTGTTTGTGCTAGAATAGGTCAGTATGAAGGTCCTTATGTAGTAGCTGTATATCGTTCTGATACTAGAACATGGATGAACAATGGTACGCCGGTTAGAGCGCAAAGAATTTTATCTGGAGATGGACAATTTATAGTAGATAATTTTGAATGGTCTGTTCTCACAGCTCTTTATGGGACAGTATATTTCAACTATTAATTCTTAGAGGAAGTTTCGAGGGGGTGTCACAGACTAATGGCACACCCTCTCATTTATGATACAACCTTTTGCTTACCAAAGAACAAACAAGTCGTCCATTGTTACTACCGACTGGACATCCCTGGCATAAGGATTGTCGGATAACCCCATGGTCGTAATCATTGTAAGATGTACGGCTTTCTAGGAGAGAAATGTGCTTTAAACGTGCGGAATGTATCTAAAAAAGACAGATTCCGCACGTTTAAAGCACATTTTTTTGTTTATATTCTCTTTAACCACAGATCCATGAATCTGTCGTAGATGACGTATCCTTCATTAGTCCTATATACTAATTCCTTGTCTTCCAAGATTTTGAGAGCAGCCTTTACGCTGCTGGCTCCACTCAGCTTGTGCTCCTTGATGAACTTGCCAGAGGTAGGCTGGGCAACAATGCTATCCTTGGATATAGCTTTCAGAAGCGAGAACTGGTTCTCTGTGAAGAACTGTACCATATTCTCAAACTGTGGTTCTCTACCTTCGAGTACTGAAAGAATTGCTGCATTTACTTGCTTGATACTATCAACTTGTAGTTCGGTTTCATAGAGGCGATTCATGATGCATTGGATATTTCTTGTTTCTTAGTTTCATACACCATTACATCTTTAGTGTTACAACTTTTATGTAATGGCAAAAGTACAACTATTTCTTGAATGGGCAAAAGAAAATGGCAGAAAATTGAGGAACATTCTCAATTTTCAGCCATTTATTAGCCTATCACATTGCATAGTCGGTTGATGGCTGCATCAAAAGTGGTGAGGTCTTTGGCTCGCTTTCTGATGGCTGCCTTGTAATTATAGATGGTTTGCGTAGAATAGAACAGAAGGGTGGCCAGTTCCTGACCATCCGTAATTCCCAGTCGCATCAGTGCATAGATACGCAGTTCCTTGGTGAGACTGTTAGGGGCAGGGAGTACAATCTGTTTTTCTGGCAACAGCAGTTGGTTGAACTCTTCCACGAAATTCGGATATAAGTCAATGAATGCCTTGTCGAAGCGAATGTAGAAGTTGGCAGCCTCTTCTTCTGCCAGCTTGTAGCTGTTGATGGCAGTCAGAAGATCGGCAGTTTGTTTTGCCTTGATTTTGCGGCTTACCAATTTGCGATAATCATCCAGTTTCTTGATATATACGGCACTGATGTCCATAAATAAATGCATATAGGTCTCTCTTCGCTTATTGGTGTTGAGCAGCTTCTGGTTCAGTTCGTCCAAGAGTGTATTTTGGCTTTTTATCTCCCTACGGCTCTTGGCCAGACGCTTGTTCATCTTGAATGCAAAGAAAGCCATGGCAAGGAATCCTAGCGACAGGATACTCACGATGACGAGAGATGCTGTTACGATGCGGTTCTTGCGTACTTCTGCCTGATGGTTCGTTTCTGTGATAAGGGGTAGTATGCGGGAAATCTCTACCATGCGGAGGCGGTTGTTGTAGAATTGGGCATCCTCCATGGAGCAATAGATGTATTTGGCAACCCTCTTTGCATAGGAGGCATCCTTATTATATAGATAGGTGGAAAGTTCCTGAAGGGCAAGATTCTCCTTCAGGGGACATATCTGGTCTGAGATGGCTGCTTCTACAATATACTTTTCATATAAATCCTTTTGGTCGGTATCATAATAATAGCGGGCTATGCAATAAGCCGATGAGGCATGCACACGGCTGTTCAGGGGACTGGCTGAAAGTGCCTTCATGTAGAACTGAAGCATCTTTTTGCTTGTACGCTGCTTTAGATATTCAAACTCTCCTGAAAGATAGTAATAAAGAGCGGATTCTTTGTTGCCGATATGTTCAAGAGTCTTGCCTAAATAAAAACGTTTCTTGGCTGCCAATCCTTCTTGAAACTCCGACTTATTGCAGAAAGTTTCCCAGTAGTTATATACCCAAGTCAAGGTATAATAATAGTATTGCAATAACTTAGGTGACATTTTCTCCACATCCATTGCGAGCATTAAGTCTTCTGCCTGGCTGTAGAAACCGCCTGTTGACAGCACTGCCGCACGATTGATTTTATTCAGGTTGATGAAATAATCATCCTGAAGTTGTGCTGCCAGCTGGTAGCCCTTCTTGGCGTATGTCATGGCAGAGTCGTAACGGTAGGTATAATACTCTCTGTAGATCTGGTTATAGAGCCTAAGCTGGTTGTGCTTGTCGGAAGTCATGTATAGTTGCTTTTTGAGTCTTAGCAGTTTCGCTTCTTTTCTTTGGGTAAACTTGCTTCGCTGAGCGATGTAACTGTCTAAACGATGGAACAGCTGTTCCTCGTTTACGGAAGAAGCATTTGCCATTAATGGCATAAACATCATTAAGAACCACAATACTACTTTCATAACTATCCTTTTAATTGTTATTGTTACTATCTGATAGGCTATTAGAGTGCCTTATAATTGTATTTTTCTGCAAAGATACTACATTTATTCCTCTTTTTACCATCTACTCTATTAAAAAGTATTAATATCTTTGATAGCTTGATTATTAGAAGGTTATAGGCTTAACAAACCTAATATTTATCTACTCGTAACCTACACATGATGCCAATGTCTGAAAAATCTCCTTAACTTTGCAACCGCAATCGAATCGCATTCGGTAGCAAGTGAAATCATGTAAAACTAAGAATAAACAACTGTAAGATTATGAACTTAAGAATCCGTACATTTTCTATGGCTTTGGTAGCGATGTCTGCTGCAAGCCAAGTGTATGCACTTCCTTCCGACGAATCTGAAAACAAGGAGAAAAAGGAAGAGCGTAATGTGATGCTCAACGCATCTGATGCCAACAAGCCTCGTGAAATCCAGATAGGATTGCCGAGCGAGGATGTAACCGTATATGAGAACGGTCTTCCTGCCGTTTACTCTTCTTCCGTACACAGACTGTCTGCACATTGGCGTAGCGATGCCTCACTGAAAGGTACCGACTTGATGACTCCATCTGAGTCTGCCATTGCTACAGGTAATATTGCATACGCAGTTTCTTCTTTCAGCGAGTTGGGACAGAAAGAGTTCAAGGGCAAGCTCAACTATAAGGCAAACCATTTTGGTATGCAGAATGTAGACCTCAACCTGTCTGGTGGAATCGGTGACAATTGGCTTTATACTGCCAGTATGTATCAGAATTTCGATCCAGGTAGTTTCAAGCTTCGCTTTACTGATTATGCCGACCGTACACAACTTTATCATTTCGGCATCACTCGCATCTTGAATGATGGAAAGGGACGTATCTCCTTATTATATAAGTATTCCAACAGCAAGAACCCTGGCAATTTTGCCAATGCAGCCCCATTTATCTATTCTGGCGACGGCAGTATCAAGAAGATCGATGGCTTTGATCCGGGTATGGACTCATACGTGCAGCGTCAAGGTTCTTTCCAATACTTGAATACAAAGTCAGGAAAGATGGAGACATGGAATATGAGCGATGGCAGTGAGAATCATGCCAACGAAATTGCCCTCATCAGCCAGTATCAGTTTGATAATGGATGGTTGTGGAAATTCAACGCCAAGTATATGAATGCTCCACGTGCCAATTATGTAGATTACGGAGGAAGTACCATCTCTCAGGTGAGCGAGGCTGATGGCTATCAGCTTTCTGATGGATCTGCCTACAGTGGCTATATAGAAGGCCGTCGCACCTGGTTGCATGTTGGTAAGGTGAGCAATGCGCTTTTGACTACCGAAATCTCTAAGCAGTTGAATAACCATAAGTTAATGATTGGTTTGAACGAGTGGTATTACCATCTCAATTACTATTCGTCTTCGTTCCAGTGGGCAGGCACCGTAGAAGCTTATCCACGCACATTGAGCCAGATATATGTCAATCCCCTTGATCCTACGCAGACAGCTCATCGTTCTGAGACTTTCGGTTATAATGAGTTGAGTCCAGAATACACCAAGGGTTCAGAGAACAAGTTGGCACTCTACTTTACCGACGAATGGAAGGTTAGTCCTAAGTTCAAGGTGTTCTATGGTGGTAGATTGGAGTACTACCGCATGTCTGCCGAGCAGATTTCTACTCCACGTTTCTCAGGATTCCACATGGGTAACTATAATACATACGCCACTGCTGCTGATGGTTCTGTTGTTGCTACCGAGCACAGCATCGAAGCAAAGAACGTAACCAAGGATAAATTGAATTATGCAGCCACCTTGCAGTTGACGTATAACCTTACCCGCCAGTTTGGTCTGACAGCCGATGCTACCATCGCCACCCGTTTCCCACGCATCAGCGAGTATGCAGGAACAGGACCTACCGAGGAGCAGTATAAGCGAGTAACCATTCCATTGATTCGTGGTGGTATTTTCTACAAGAACGATTGGATTGACCTCTCTTCAATGGTGACCTACATTTCAAAGTCGAACAATATCGACCAGCAGAATCTTACCAAGCCTGGCACTACAGAGGGCAAGACCGTGTTGCTCATCTATAACATCCAGACTTTGGGTTGGACAACCTCGGCAGAAATCAATCCGTTCAAGAACTTCCACATGCATGCACTCTTCACTTATCAGAAGCCGGTGTATAAGAACTATAATGCGAGTGTAACGTTCAGTGACGGTCAGTCTATGGGTGTGAATGCCAACAATATGATTGTCAAGGAGATTCCTCAGGTTCTTGTAGAGTTGGACCCTAAATACGACATCACCAAGAATCTGAATGCCTGGTTGAGCTTCCGTTACTTCGGTAAGACCTATGCCAACCTTCAGGAGGCACTCTACTTCAATGGTCACTGGGAGACTTTCGGCGGAATCAACTGGAATGTGAACAAGAAACTGAGCCTTGGCGTGAGTGTCATCAATATCTTCAACGAGAAGGGTGCCAAGGGTACCATTAGCGGCTCTGAGCTGATTACCAAGCAGGAAGCTGGCAAATATGACGGCAAGTACATGAGTGGTAGCTATCTCCGTCCGTTCACGGTGGAATTCTCTGCAGGAATCAAATTCTAAGATAATAACGAAAGAATTATAGCGTTTAATTATAACAAAGCAATCACGTAAAAACCAAAAAACGATGAAAAAGGTATTTATGATTATCGCAGCGATGTGCATGACATCTATCATGGCATCTGCTCAAAAGACCATCCGAGTGTCAACCGACAAGACCGACCTCGTGATGCAGGTTTCTCCTAAGGGTCGCCTCTACCAAGTGTATCTGGGTGACAAGTTGAAGAATCCTTCAGATTACAATCATCTGAAGTGGGATGTATATGCGGCTTCTGATGGTTCCGTCTGCCAGCGAGGTCATGAGGTTTATGCAACCTCTGGTGCTGAAGATTTCTTCGAGCCGGCAGTGGCAGTGACCCATGCAGATGGTAACATGACCACCTATTTGTATTATCAGTCTTCTGAAGAAAAGGCTATCAGTGGAGGTGTTGAGACCATCATCACGCTTAAGGACAAGGTGTATCCGCTGACCGTGAAGCTCCACTATGCAGCTTACCCTAAGGAGAACGTCATCAAGGCGTGGAGCGAAATTTCTCATAAGGAGAAAGCACCGGTTACGCTTTGGAGATATAGCTCTACAATGCTTTATTTCAAGGCAAACAAGTATTTCGTTACCAATTATCATAGCGACTGGGCTAAGGAAGGACAGCCTGAAACTTGCCAGTTGACTGCTGGTAAGAAGATTGTTGATACCAAGTTGGGTACCCGTGCAGCCATGCAGGAGGAGCCGTTCTTTGAACTGGGATTTGATGAGCCTGCCAAGGAGAATGAGGGCAAGGTGATGCTTGGAACCATCGGATGGCCTGGCAACTTCCGCTTTACCTTCGAGGTAGATAACGTGGGAGCTCTTCGTGTTATTCCTGCCATCAATCCATACGCCTCTAACTATAAGCTGAAGGCTGGTGAGACGTTCACTACCCCTGAGTTTATCTTTGCCATGAGTGATAATGGTATCGGTGAGGCTTCTCGTAATTTGCACAATTGGGCTCGTCAGTATCAGGTAAACATGGGTATGGAAGATCGCCTTACGCTCTTGAACAACTGGGAGAATACCGGTTTCGACTTCAACCAGCAGAGTCTTGCTGAGTTGATGAAGGATGCCAAGGACCTGGGTGTAGATATGTTCTTGCTTGATGATGGTTGGTTTGCCAACAAGTATCCTCGTAAGGACGACCATGCAGGTCTCGGCGACTGGGAGGCTACCAAGAGCAAACTGCCTGATGGAATACCTGGATTGGTAAGAGATGCCAAAAAGGCTGGAGTAAAGTTTGGTATTTGGATTGAGCCTGAGATGGTGAATCCTAAGAGTGAACTCTTTGAGAAGCATCCTGACTGGGTCATCATGCAGCCAAAGCGTGATACCTATTATTACCGCAACCAGCTGGTACTTGATATCAGTAATCCTAAGGTACAGGATTATGTGTTCGGTATCGTGGATCGTATCATGACGGAGAATCCGGATGTGGCTTACTTCAAGTGGGACTGCAACAGTGTGATTACCAACATCTATTCTCCATATCATAAGGAGAATCAGGGTAATTTCTATATCAATCATGTCCGTGGTATCTACAAGGTGCTTACCCGTATTCATAAGAAGTATCCTAAGTTGCCGATGATGCTTTGCTCTGGCGGTGGCGGCAGAATGGATTACGAGATGCTGAAGTATTTCACTGAGTTCTGGTGTTCAGACGATACGGATCCATACGAGCGCCTCTACATCCAGTGGAGCCTGTCGAAGTTCTTCCCAGCCAAGACTATGGGTTCGCATGTAACTAACTGGAACAAGAATACCAGTGTGAAGTTCCGCACCGATGTTTGCAGTTCATGTAAGTTGGGCTTTGATATCGACCTCAAGTCGCTTTCTGGTGATGAATACAAGTTTGTGCAGAATGCTGTCAAGAACTACGATAGCATGAAGCCGATGATTCTTGAGGGCGACCAGTATCGCCTGGTTTCTCCTTACGAAGGCAACCACTGTGCCATTAACTATGTAAGTAAGGACAAGCAGCGTGCCGTTCTCTTTGCTTACGACTTGCATCCACGCTACAAGGAGCCTGTGATGAATGTGAAGATGCAGGGATTGGATGCCGATAAGGTTTATACCGTAAAGGAGACCAATCTGATGCCTGGAAAGGAATCTGATTTGGAGTGCAATGGCAAGCAGTACAGTGGTGACTATCTGATGAAAGTCGGCTTGAATGTATTCAGCCAGACCGATGGAACCAGCCATGTATTGGTATTAGAATAAAGTTTCTCTGTAAGCATCCTATAATAAAGAAGTTAATCAAGACTGGTTTAATCTTATCCCGAACTGAGGTAAACAATACACCATGCCAAAAAGGTGGAACGTTGTCCCACTTTTTGGGCATGGTGCATTGTTATTGGCAAGGAATGCCCGTAATGTAGCCTTGTCTTTTGACATTAGTCGAAGAAGAAAAATCCATTTGACATTCGAAGACGATTGAAAGGATTGTTTGTGGCAATCTCTTTCAATGAAAAGTTGGGATCGAATACTTGACTTATCTTCAGCAAGTCTTTTATCATCCTCGACTTTTGCGCCGTGGTAGAGTTGCTTGTGCCAAAATATTCACAGATGTCATTCGATGTCAAGCTTAGTCGGGAGTCCTTGCTGAATATGAAGTTGATGCTGCATATGGTGTAAACAGCTGCTGCTGCCCAAATCTCTAATCTTCCAGACTGGAGAGGATTGGTGCGTTTCCTTCCAAGTTTCTGTATCAGCTGGGTGCATAGTGTGGCACATTCCTCGTCCAACTTCTCGTTGCAGAAGTTCACAGCAAGTTCTGTTACCTTCACTTCTCTTTCTTTCAATTCTTTTTTGTCCATATTTTCTGATGCCTTTTATTTTTATTCAATAATCTTCACCTCGAATAGTTCATGCGTCTAAATATATTTATGTAATGCCTTCAAAGAAATACTTACTCCTTGAAATCCAAAGATGGCAAGTCTTCGTTGCCGTCAAACTTGTCGAAGTCGGAGCGGAAAAGGCGGTCTTGGATGATGCGGTATTTTTCAAACTCAGTCTCGGCATATTCCTTTGCATACTCTGCCGTCACCTCCCCAGCGTCTTTCAAGACGGCATCTCCACCAGCTTCTAAAACGATATCTATACGTTTCGCCCAATCCTCCATTGTCATGGGAATGTGACGGTCTGCCATGCGTTGGGCAAAATCCAAAATGGTGTTGACAAGTTTTCCCATATCATCAAGCTCCGATTCCTTGAGATAGTTCTTAGCTATGCTCACATCTGCTTTTACTATTTTTCCGTTGGGAGCTTTCTCCCATGTAGTCAACCCCATGTGTTCCTTGTCAGCATCGGCACGGTCAACGATAAGTTCTGCCGCAGTATGACCATGTACGGCAAAATGCATCTTGTTTTGCATTTTCTTATAAAATAGGAGGGTCGTTGGTGCATCCTTATTGTAGTCGATACTTGTGGCATAGATGTCCGTCAATTTCTGGTAGAACCGCCTCTCGCTCATTCTGATCTCGCGAATCTCGGAGAGCAGGTGCTCGAAGTAATCCTCCCCGATAAACGATCCGTTCTCCATTCTCTTCTTGTCTATGATGTAGCCACGCAGTGAGAATTGGCGGATGACATAAGTACACCATTGGCGGAACTGGGTGGCACGGATGGAGTTTACACGATATCCTACACTGATAATAGCATCGAGGTTGTAGAATTTGGTTTGATACGTCTTGCCATCTGAGGCAGTTGCCGAGTTTTTCTCGGTAACTGAATCTTCCTGCAGTTCACCAGACTTGAAAATGTTCTTTAAGTGCAAGCTGATGTTATCGGTTGAGCAGTCAAACAATGTCGCCATTGCCTTCTGTGTAGCCCACACCGTCTCGTCTTTATACAATACCTGTACGCCTTGTTCCTTACCCTCTGCCACGAAGGTAAGAAACTCTACAGTACTGTTACGTATTTCTTTTTTCTTTGCCATTGCTTGTGATTCTATTATTTTTCCATCGGTCTTGGAGCAAACTCTGTATGTAGGGTCTCCATCGGATGCTCTTTGAGGTCGATGAGGATGTTTGGGGTATTACCATTGGCAATGATCACCTTGATGCCGGCATTCGCTACATCCTGGGCGGTCTTCAATTTGGAAATCATGCCGCCTCTGCCGTGGCTACTCTTCTCATCGCTCACATATTCGCTCACATCTCGGTCGTAATATACCGAAGGGATGATGCGAGAGGTTGGGAGAGATGGGTCGCCATTGTAAATGCCATCCACATTGGAGAGCAAAACGAGGGCATCGGCATTCAGCATTCTTGCAATCAAGCCAGATAATTCATCGTTATCCGTAAACATTAGCTCGGTGAGGCATACGGTATCATTCTCGTTGACGATAGGGAGTACGCCATTCTCCAACATCAGTTCCATACAAGCCTTTTGGTTCTGATACTGTTCCTTGGCAAGGAAGTTCTCCTTCATGGTCAATACCTGTCCCACCTTGATGTTGTATTCTCTGAACAGGTCATAATACAATCTAATCAGCTTGCCTTGACCTACGGAAGAGAACAGCTGTCGCTGCTCTACACTGTCCAGCTGGTGGTCTACCTGCAATTCGCCCCTGCCTGCCATCACGGCACCAGAAGATACGAGTATCACCTCGTAGTCGTGCCTTCTCAACCAAGCCAGTTGGTCAACCAAAGCCGACATTCTAGTTACGTTCAAATGTCCATCCTCTCGGGTCAGCACGTTGCTGCCCACCTTTACTACTATTCGTCTCATAAATTCTTTTATGTTGACATACTGGGTGAGGGCAGGAAACAAAACCTGCCCTCCCAGCGCATTCTTCTTTATTTTTTGTTGTCTTTCTCTCTAATCTCTACTCTTCGAATCTTGCCGGAGATGGTCTTTGGCAGTTCATCTACGAATTCGATGATGCGAGGATATTTATAAGGAGCGGTCTCATGCTTTACATGATCCTGCAGCTTCTTGACGAGGTCTGGACCTGCCATACTCTTGTATTCATCCTTCAGCACGACGGTAGCCTTGACTACCATACCGCGGATTGGGTCTGGCACACCGGTGATGGCGCACTCTACTACGGCAGGGTGAGTCATCAGGGCATTCTCTACCTCGAAAGGACCGATGCGGTAGCCCGAGCTCTTGATTACGTCATCGATTCTGCCCTCAAACCAGAAGTAGCCTTCCTCATCACGCCAAGCCATATCGCCCGTGTGATAGTAACCATCATGCCAAACCGATTTGGTCTGCTTCTCGTCACGATAGTAATATTTGAAGAGACCGATAGGCTTGTTGTCGCCGATGCGGATACAAATCTCGCCCTTTTCACCATCTTCGCATTCCGTCATGTCAGGGCGCAGGATGTGAACATCATATTGTGGATTTGGCTTGCCCATGCTTCCTGGCTTTGGTTTGATCCAAGGGAAGGTTCCGAGTGTCATCGTGGTCTCTGTCTGTCCGAAGCCCTCGTAAATCTGAACACCAGTAAGTTTCTGGAAGGTCTCTGCCACGGATGGATTCATTGCCTCACCCGCTGTGGTGCAGTATTCAAGACTGCTGAGGTCATACTTAGAGAAATCCTCCTGAATCATGAAGCGGTAGATAGTAGGAGGGGCACAGAAAGAGGTGATGTGATACTTCTCAATCTGGCGCATGATCTTATCAGCCGTAAACTTCTCGTGATCGAAGACAAAGACGGTGGCTCCGGCAAACCATTGTCCGTAGAGTTTGCCCCATACAGCCTTGCCCCAACCGGTATCGGCTACGGTAAGATGGATGGAATTCTCGTGGAGATTGTGCCAATATACACCCGTGGTCAGATGACCGAGCGCATAGAGGTGATCGTGTGCCACCATCTTTGGCTCGCCTGTGGTTCCCGATGTAAAGTACATCAGCAGGGTATCTTCGTTAGAGCTTACATGCTCCGGACGAACGAAAGGAGCACATTCGTTCCATTCCTTCATCCAGTCGTGGAAACCTTCAGGGATATCCGGACCGATACTGATCAATGTCTTGACAGTCGGACTCTCTGGCATTGCCTGATTAACCTGCTCTACCACGTAATCATCGCCGCAGCAGATGATAGCCTTCACGCTTGCTGCATTGTTGCGGTAAACGATGTCGTGCTTGGTAAGCATGTGGGTAGCAGGGATGGCTACGGCACCCAACTTGTGGAGACCGAGCATGGCAAGCCACCACTGATAGTGACGCTTCAGAATGAGCATCACTTTATCATCGTGACCGATGCCGAGACTCTGGAAGTAAGCAGCAGCCTTGTCGCTCTGCTCCTTCAGGTCCTTGTATGTAAAACGGATTTCTTCGCCACGTTCACTTGCCCAAAGCAGCGCCACGTGGTCTGGTTTGATCTTTGCCCATTCGTCCATCACGTCGTAGGCAAAGTTGAAATCTTCTGGTATGATAAACTCCAGATGCTCCTTGAAGTCTTGCTCTGAAGTGAATTTTGTCTGTTTTAGAAATCTCTCGATCATAGTTACTCTTCTAGATAATTATACAAAGGAACTTGGCAGGCTCATTGTTGAGTGAGCGGAAACAATGCGACTTTCTACTGTCGAAGTAGATGCTGTCGCCTGGATTCAGCACCATCACCTTTTCTTCGATGGTTACTTCGAGCTGTCCCTCAATCACATAATCATATTCCTGTCCGTCGTGTCCGTTCTTGTTCGGCTTCTTGTCGCCTGGCAACGGATCCACCTGTACCATGAACGGATTCACCTTTCTATCCTTGAATCCTACGGCAAGGCTCTGGTATTTATACTGGTTGTTGCGGTCTATCTCCGGTCCCTGTCCCTTGCGGGTAACGTAGTATCCCTTCATGCGAGGTTCCTCTCCGAAGAGCAATACGTCAAGGTCGATGCCGTATCGCTTAGAGATTTTTGACAGGCGATAAACAGAAGGATCCGCCTCACCGGATTCTATCTTGAGGTAATGATCAAGACTGATTTCGCACAGTTCTGCAATTTCCTCGGCAGGAATATTGAGAACCTCGCGGAGACCTTTCAGCCTTTCACCGATTTGTTTGATTGCTTCATCCATAGTGCTATTCTTTTTAGTTGTTCCTGGCGAAGGTATATTGCAAACCTTCGCATTTTGGGGCAAAATTACGACTTTTTGTTGATATATCCAAACAATCTGCTGATAAATTAATAGATTAAAGTGATATTTATGTATAAGAGCATAAAACTATTAGAATGCGCAGACTTCATCTTCCATATACCAAACTTGTTTTTCTTTAGCATATAGTTTGAATCGTTGGACCCAGGAACAATGCCTGAAGATGTCTTTCTCAACAGGAAAGCATAATGAATTGCAAAAGGCAATCATAGAAGAGTTTGGTGCTCGGTTTGCACCTGGTGCCGAATGTCTTTATTTTATAGAGTCTGTTACTTCCGTAGGTCCGATGGATAACAAGAGAATAGTTGAACTTCAAGAGTTGACAAAGAATGTGAAGAGCGGTAAAATCTTTGTTACGGCTTTTCTAGATTTTAAAACATTCAAAAAGTTCTCGGAGTCTCTTGCTTGGGATACGGAAGTGTGGATGGCAGATATGCCCGACCACATGATTCACTTGAACGGTGATCGATTCTTGGGACCAAGATAATATTCGTGTTATATGTGAAAAATGCTGCAAGAACTCAGATTCTTGCAGCATTTTTTATATATGGTTATTTCTTGTCTTTCTTTTTGAACAGCCCCTTGCCTTTATTGAACAATCCCTTTACGCCATCGCTGGCAGCTTTCACAGGGTTCTTGGCTGCCTCCTTAGCTGAAGGGGCATCTGAGCCGACAGTAACGTTCTCCGTTTGCGGCTTATAACCAGGGTATGTGATTGTATAGGTATATTTGTTCTCGCTTTTCTTTACAAACTCATGGCGTATAGTTCCACCAGATCCGCTCTTGGTAGAGAAACTCTCCTTGTTGCCTACTTTCTTGTAGTTAAGGACTTTGTCCCACTCTTCTTCGCCGCAGCCATCCATGAGAAAGCGCATGTTCTTGGTGTCCAGCTTTACCCAATAGCCGCCTACATCATAGGTGAATTTTCTTACGTCCTGTGCGTTAGCCGTAAGAGCAAATGTGCTTAGTACGGCAAATGTTAATAATAATCGTCTCATAATTTCATTTGTTTTTGATTAAACATATTGTTATTTAACTTCTTTCCAATCAATGAGTCCTTTGCCCATGTCATCTAATTCTACAGCTACCCCTATAACTTTTCGGTCATCTGCCAAGAATGGCTTGAGATAGCCGTTGTCAATCATTTGTTTTTCGGCAGCATTTATCCCTCCGTTGTTTGCTAACTTTAGTTCCATCACATAGATGAAACGAGAGGTGGAGGCTACGATGTCTATCCTGCCAGTTGATAGCATGTGTTCTACTTCTACTTGGCAGCCTATGGCATTCAGTATGGTGCTGATGATAAGGCGATAACGCTCCTCCATGTCCATACTTACCAATTTCTTATTGCTGTATGGGACATTTGAGATGAGAGATTTCATACACTGCTTGGATTCTTCCAAATTGCCATTATTCATACTGTGCATCAACCTACTTTGTATGGAGACAATATCCGTGATGTCCTTCTGGGTCAGTGCAGGCAATACGGCTTTATAGAGAGCCTTTCTTACTTCCTCATTCGGAAAGCCTAAAGAATATCCATCTTCATCAAAACCCTTGATGGTGAGATAACCTGTCTGATAGAGAAATAGTTCGGAACCGCCTTCTATGACATCTGATGTCTCCAGTGTGTCTTTGTCGATGTAGCAATCTTCGAAGTCATGAAGGCGTAACTCCATGTTGTTTACGAATTTATTCAGCATGGAAGTGGCGCCGGATGAAATCCAATAGTTGCGCAGACGCAATTGGGAGAGGGCGTTGAGCAAGCTGAACGGATTGTAGATGTCGGTCATGTTCTCATCGCTGAAATGATAACCGTCATAATAGGTCTTCAACTTGTCGTGTGCTTCTTCAATGCTGCATTCCATCTTATCTGCCAAGGCTTCCAACTCTGGGGCGAAGTTGACTGTCATTTCTTCCTCGGTGATGCCACAAAGAGGGGCAAATTGTGGGAGAAAGCTGATGTTTGTCAGATGGTTAAGTACAGAGAATAGGGATATCTGGGTAAACTTCGTGATGCCTGTGATGAAGACAAAGCGAAGTACATTTCCTTTGAGTTTGAGTACGGAGAATACAGAACGATAAACTTCAGTGCAACCTTCATGCTCTGGTGTCTTCCATGAATGCTGCAAAGGGGAATCGTATTCGTCAATCAGTACCACTACTTGCTTACCTGTCTTTTGATAGGCTGTGTCAAGGATAACTTGGAAACGTACGGATTCGCGAGATGTCTCTTTAGGCTTGATGCTGTATAAAGCTTCATATTTCGAAAACTCAAGATTGAGATAGTCTTTGATTTCGGCAGCAGTGGCACCTGCACCGCTCATGTCAAGTCTGATGACGGGATACTCAGTCCATTCTTCTTCCAGTTCCATAATCTTCAGCCCATCAAAGAGTTCTTTCTTGCCTTCGAAGTAGCATTGCAAGGTATCTATAAGCAGAGATTTACCGAAACGACGAGGACGGCTCAGATAATTGTATAAATCACCTGAGTGAGTAAGTTGCCATACCAAGTCGGTCTTGTCAACATATAAGTAGCCATCCTTGCGGATAATGCTAAAGAATTGTATGCCTGCTGGCAATTTCCTTGTGATCATCTCTGCCATAGTCTTTCTGTTCTTTTATTCTTTGGCAAAGATACATTTATTTTTCCATTTATCCAAGGATTATGTGCAATAAATGTAGTTTGCTATCTTATAAAACATAAAAAATGCAGCAAGAGCATAAAACTCCTGTTGCATTTGCTTTTTTTTATGGGTTGTTTGCTATATGTCTTCTATCATCTACAGATAGATTTTATTTTTTTCCTGCCAGCAAACCATTGATGACTGCGCTGGTAAAGCCGCCCTGTTCCATGGTGTTGAGACCCTTGATGGTGCAGCCGCCAGGAGTAGTAACCTTATCAATGGCAGCCTCTGGGTGTTCGCCTGTTTCCTGAAGCAGTTCTACGGCACCCTTGATGGTCTGCAAGACAATCTTCTGGGCATCCTTTGCCTTGAAGCCCATCTCTACACCGCCTTCTACATTAGCTCTTACATAGCGCATGGCGTAAGCGATGGCACACGACATAGCGGTAGCTGCTGGGAAGAGACGCTCTTCCATGATGAGGCTTTCGCCCAATTCATCGAAGATTTCTGTAATCTGCTGGATTTCTGTAGCAGATGCATCTACAGGAGTGATGAAGGTCATCGACTGTTTATAGGCGATGGCGATGTTTGGCATCACGAGGAAGAAGGTTGGGGTGATGCCATCCTTGTCCAGCCACTCCTTGATGTTGGCTGATGGCACACCGGCTGCTACCACTACGAGTTTCTGACTCTTGTAGTTGAGTGCATCCTTGATTCCCTTTAATGTCTTCTCCACGCACCATGGCTTTACTACCACGCAAATGATGTCTGCGCCATGGCAAGCCAACTGGTTGTCGAGAGTTACGCTGGCTCCTTCGCTTGCGAAGTGATCCAATACTGGTTGGTTATGGTCAGATACCGTAATATCTGATGGAGTGAACTTCTCGCTCTGCAAGAGTCCTTCAGCCATGGCACCGCCCATAGCACCTGCTCCGATAATTGTTATTTTCATTGTCGTCTTATAGTTAAAATGCAATTACGGTGCAAAGATACTACTTTTATCAGAAAAAAGAGCAGTTTATAGACGATTTTTTAAGAAAGTGCGCTTGTTTACTGACGATTTTTTAAGAAATTCGCTAGTTTACTCCCATTCTGGAAGTATCCACGTCCTTGGTTCTCTTCTCCTTGTACTTGCCTATCTTATAGATGATGGAGATGGAGGTAGATGCCCAATCTTGCTTGATGTTCATGTGATAGTCTTGATTGCCTTGTACTGATTTTGTAGAGAATCCCTCGTTGAAGATGTTGCTGCCTTTAACCACAATGCTCCATTTATCATTATCGGAAGCCCATCTCAACATAGCAATCAAGAGAAAGACTGATTTGATGTCATAGAGTCCTTGAATGGCTTTCGACTGATAGAATGGGTTAAGTATGAAATGGATGTGATGGCTTCGGCTAAGCTGGGCGGATAGATTTCCGGCAAGAATGGCAGAGATATGTTTGCGATTGAAGGGCAAGTCAAAGAAATCGTTACTCTTGTCATGTCTGTAGATTCCTGTTGCCGAAACACTTCCGTTCATCCAATTGCCTATACCGAAAGTCGTCGATGCTCTAATGCCTATAGTATGATTATAGTCGAAATTGGTCTCCTTCATAATGACTGCCAGGTGGTCGGTAGTCTGATAAGGCAACTGCACAGAATAGTTGGGTTGGAACTCTGCAAATGCCATCAATGTATGGCGACTTTTGATTGTCCACATCAGGTTGGTCTCGTATGTAGAGTAAGGCTTGAGATGAGGATTTCCCCATATCTCCATATAGTTAGAGGCATAGTAAATGCTGCTCATCGTTGACCAATAACTAGGAAACTGTGAACTGGAACTGAAGGATAAGTTGAGTATGTAGCCAGGATTTTCTTTCCACGATGCATTAAGTGTGGGATAAATATGCCATTTGTTCCATTGTGGAGAATGGTATTGCTCTGCTTCGACAGAGGCTTCCAAACTGATTCGCTCGTTTATCTGTTTGCTTATACCGCCATAGAAACTCAAGATTCTTTCTTCGATATTCACCTGGCTGGTTGCATCAGGAATGTCTGCTCCATCCTTGTTGGTCGTGGCTTGGTAGCTTCTGTTGTTGCTGTTTTGGAATTTCATACCATACGACAGTTCCCAACCCTGTTTCAATGAGTGGGATTGGTCTGCTGTGAAAAGCCATTTGTCTATTACTTGCTTGCTGTTTGTGTATAGAATACGCTCTTCGTCAAGCATCGTTCCTGCTAGATATTGCTGGCTGGGGTTTTGGTAGTTGAGATAGGATATGCCTATTTGTAGTCTAAAGGGTAGGTTGTAGCTGGCATCTACATTGTGCAGGTAAATATGCTCATTGCCCTGTTGCTGGGATGTGTTTGTTCCCATCGTTTCATGATGAAGATGGCTGCTATCCCATTTTCCTGTATATGCCAGGGATAGCTGGTGGTTATCAGCAATGGCATAACCCAGTCCCATGCGATAGTTGTGAATCAATCCAAGGGCCTTCTGCGAGGTCTTGTCATTATACGCTACTCGCTTTCCTTGAAGCGGATGATTGGCATAGGTAGTAGTCTCACCGTATGATGTTCCATCTGTAAATGAATACATGGCATCCAGTCCGAATTTTCCTTTTTGGAACAGCAGGTTGCCTTTGCCTTCTCCTTCTCCGTATTTGCTTTGGCTCCAGATGCTTTGTATTTGTCCTGAAAGCAGATTCTTTCCAGCATAGTCTTTGGTAACCAGGTTGATGACCATTCCACGAACATGTAAGCGTGCTGGCGCTGCCAGCATCACTTCGGTTTTGGCTAATTGTGATGCGGGCATGGCTTTTAATCGCTCTGCCAGTTGTGCGTAATTGAGCGTGGTTGGTTTGCCGTTGATGATGAGAGTCAGTTCCTTTCCTGCATAATTGATGTTGCCGTTTAGTTCGTTTACTCCTGGTATCCGGGTAAGGGCATCATAAGCGTTGTCTGCCGGCATTTTCTCTATGAGCAATGGCATGTTGTAAACCAACTGTCCTCTTTCTGCCTTGACGATAGGACGTGTCGCCTTGACGAAAACCTCTGGCAGGTTTTGTTTCATCATCTGGGCGGTAAGCGTGTCTTGTGCCTCTTCGTTTTGAGCGCAAAGGGGCTGGCTCAGCAATAATGCTGAACCTAAGATAAAATTTATTTTCATGTGTTTATGTTTGTTTGATGGTTATTGCTTGAGTTGCTCTTTGGCTTTGGATATGAGTTGCGCTGCCTCTTTTTTATCTTCCAGTCTGTTTGCATTTGCTAAGAATAACTGGAGATACAGTTTCGCTTTCAGCTTGTTTTTGGAAGCGATGAACATTTGGGCGGCATTGTAATAGTTGAGCGGGTCTTCTTCATCGTAAAGGATGCATAACTCAAAGTCACGTGCAGCGTCTGCATATCGGTTGTGTTGAAAATGTAAGTCGGCTAGCCATTTATAGGTTCGCAAAGCTCTGTCTTTTGGCAAGGAAACCTCTAACGACTGGTTGAAATGAGCCATAGACAATGAATCCATGCAGAAGGATTTCTCTATCAAAGCCAAGTGGAAAAGGCAAGTGGCATTGTCGTTTTTGAACTGAACTGCTTTCTGGTAATGTTTCAGCGCTTTTTCATTGTCCGGCTGGTCCTCATAACAGAGACCAAGGATGAAATTGGATTCGAAATTATCAAATCCTTGTGCTATCAGTTTCTCATACAAGGGTATAGCCTCATCGTATTTGAATTGCATGAATAGGGAATAGGCATATTCCTTGTTGACATATAAGTTCGTGGAATCACATTTAGAAATGTAATTCTTCGCCACTTTTTCTGCTCTGTCTGGTTTGTTCACTCCATTGTAATGCACTGCAAGCGAAGCGATAATTTCACTGTCGTATGGGAATAAGAATGCGATGCGCTCGCCCCAAAGAGAAACCTTGTCATTGTTGTTCTGATTGAGATACGCATAATAGAACATTCGCATGTCTTCGTGGTTGATGCTATCTGATGGAATCTTGTCTAGGCAAGAAATGCAGGCGGTGTAGTTGCCTACTTTTCGATAGCAGGAAGCCAGTTTCCTGCGTGCTCCCAGGTGAGACGGATTCGTTTCCAAATACTTTTGGTAGTATTGGGTTGCATGAAACACATCATATCTACTCAAACAGCTATCTCCTTGTTGAAGTAGATTAGCTGTGGTCTCGTTGGCCTTGGCATTCATTGCCATACATAGCCATAATATAAGGATCAATCTAAACTGTTTCATCGCTTTTTGGCTGATTATTTCTTTCTTACTTCGGGAGTGAAAACGACAGGCAAGGTAAACTCCATGTTTACTTCCTCGCCATCAGAGAGTCGGGCAGGCTTCCAATGAGGACTTCTCTTGAGAAGTTCAATCACAGTCTGCTCGTAGGCTTTTTCTTTTGGAGCTTCGAGAACTTTAAACAATCCCAATGTTCCATCCTTTTGAACGGTGAAGTTGATGACTACTCGCGCAGGCTTGTCTTCCAATCCTTTAGGATATTGGATGTTTGTCATCACCCATCTTAGGAAATCGTTGATGTCGCCATTGCCGTTGAAGATTGGCATCTGACCACCTTCCGGCAAAACTGCTATCGTCTTTAATACATGGGGTTGTGATACGCTTTGCGGTTTGAACATAAGGACGATGGTTATACCTATTATTGCTATCACGCAAGCGGCTATCCCAAATACCTTTTTATATAAATGAGATTTTGTGTATCTTGTTTCCTGTGCTTTGCCCAGGAAATAAGTTTCTTCCTGATTGTTTTTTCCTTTCATACCTTTTACGATTTTATGGAGTTGTCTAAAAGTGCTTTTAATTGTTTGAGTGGTTCCTTGCTGACGTGCAGGGTGAATTTCTCGCTAAACCACTCGTTGTACAACACTAGTTCTGAAGTGTTGAGGTTGATGCTGAAAATGTGCTGACTATTAATAATGTAGTTTCTGCCAACACGAGCGAAGAAGTGTGCCGTTTGGGCAAGTTGCTCTACTATTTTCTTCTCAAAGACCACAAGGTTGAACGAGAAGGTGTATTCATCGCCGTTGGTGAGTCGGAGATTGCAATAGCTTCCTTCCGAACAGACGTATGCTATCTGTTCGGAAGCCACTCTGAGCAAAAAGTTGGCATTTGATATGATGAGATATTCTTCCATACTGATAAGTTTGTTGCAAAGATAAGCATAATATTTCAAAAGTATGGTTGGAGGTATCATGTTTTTTGTGAACCAATTGCTTTATTTTGTAAATGTACGTATTTAACCCATAAAATACGAAAACACATGCGTTCCAAAAATACCTTGGAGTACTTGGTACTTTGGGAGCAGTTGAACAACCCTAATTTTAAAGGGGCCGAATTCGACCCCCTTTTAAAAGAAGCGGGCTCAGTAGGTACCTATTATTATTTCATCTTTAACCCATCTCCCTTTTCCTCCTCCTGTCTATGTAAATAATATTCTAAAAAGAAATGAAAAAGAAGAAACCCCTTTATAATGGGGAAAGAAGAGATTGAAAATTTTCCCTTAAGGATATTTATTTTTTGCCTTAAGGGAAATTAAATCTTTCCTTAAGGGATATTTCCGCTATATCTTAATCTGTAAAGTTATTTATAAGTGCTGATGCTGTCTTGGTTTGATGACAAACTGCTACAGTTCACTTTGGGGAACTGCTACAAAAAAGCAGAAAGTCCCTCATAAAAGTGTATGGATAGCTCGAAAAGTCCCTCATAAAAGTGTATTAATCTTCTAAAAAGTCCCTCATAAAAATGCGATAGATTTTGCTATTTTATTGTTTTTCAGTCTTTTGCGGCAAGAATACAATAATAATACCATGAGTATATGAAGGGATGGTGTAGCTTCGCAACCTTTTTGATGGCTTTTCTGTCTAACTCAAGTTTCTCAAGTGAGCTCCACACGCCCTGAAAGGGCAGAAGCTCCTAGCCCTGGGAGGGCACTGAAAAAGTCCCTTCATGGGTTATGTTAGTTTAACATTCGATCTTTGAAATAGTGTACCCAAAAGTTGCATATGTGCAATATTTTTTGTATCTTTGTAGGAAAAAACAAGGATTATGCTAGAGCAACAACAGACCATATCATTCAGTGATTATTCAAGTTTGTATGACTTGATTATCCCAAAAGACAACCTGCTCCGCCAGATTACTGACCTGGTGGACTTTAGTTTCGTATACCAGGAATTGCAGGACAAGTATTGTCATGACAACGGTCGTACAGCAGAGAGTCCTATCCGTATGTTTAAGTATCTTCTTTTAAAGGTAATCTATGACATATCGGATGTTGATGTTGTTGAACGTACTCGCTATGATATGTCGTTTAAGTACTTCTTGGGATTAACTCCTGAGGAGACTAATCTGATTAATCCTAGTTCCTTGACCAAATTCCGTCGACTTCGCCTGAAGAATATGGACCTGTTGGATCTTCTTATCAAGAAGACTGTTTCTATTGCTATAGAAGCAGGTGTCCTCAAGTCTAGAACCATCATTGTTGATGCAACCCATACGCATTCTCGTTCCAACCCTATCAGTGCAGCAAAGAGTTTGGAGTATTATTGCAAGGCCGTAATCAAGGTCGTTAATTCTGTAGATGACAGCATGGAATTGCCTGAGCTTCCAAAAGAAAAGAAGTATTCTTCTATCATGACTGCTGCCAAAACGATAGTTGCAACAGTAGAAGCTGACGCTGCAACTGCCAATATGCCTGCAGTCAAGGAACGTCTTAACATGCTGAAAGAAACCATTTCCGATGCAGAGACCCGAGGCGTAATATCAAAAGATGAAGATGCCCGTACAGGACATAAAACAGCGCATTCTTCATTCTTTGGCTATAAGACGCATATAGCTATGAGCGATGAGAGAATTATCACCGCAGCTACCGTCACCTCCGGCGAGAAGGGTGATGGACAGCAATTGCCTGAATTGATAAAAAAGACAGAGGAAGCAGGAATGGAAGTTGATTCCATAGTAGCAGATAAGGCATATTCCAGCAAGGAGAATCTCAAAATGGCAAAGGAAAACAATATGCGCCTCTCTGCTCGTTTAAGCTCTGTAATTGACGGTAATCGAACAAACAAACTCCCTTTTGAATACAACAAGGATGCAGATCTGTACGTCTGCCCAGCAGGGCATCTGGCGAAATGGAAAGAGATGAATAATCGCAAAAATGACAAGCGTCACAGAAACTCCAGCATTACCTATTATTTTGATGTGGACAAATGCAAGGTCTGTCCATTACGTGAAGGTTGCTACAAGGAAGGAGCCAAGACAAAAACATATGCGGTTACCATCAAATCGGATGAACAGTTGGAGCAAATCGAATATCAAAAAACAGAAGAGTTTATAAATCTTCAGAGGAAACGATACAAGATAGAAGCCAAAAACTCCGAACTTAAGAATGTCTTAGGATATGACAGAGCCCTGTCATACGGTTTGTCGTGCATGGAAATGCAGGGAGCTTTGACTATTTTCGCTGCAAATGTGAAGAGAATCATCAAATTGATGCAAAATGCATAAGGGAGGAAGTAGATTCCTCTATATATTGCCGAATTAAGCGCCAGAAACGCTATAGAAAGCTATTTGGGGCTATATTCCTGTCCAAAAAAGTATTCCACTTTTAAAAGATGAAATGCTTCTTGGACAAGAATTAAAGTTCAAAAACAAGCTATGCAACTTAAAATTGGGTACCTTTTTCAGTGCCCTCCCAGGGCATCGCCCTGGGTAATTACGGACGCAACCCTGTCGCCCTGAAAGGGCAAAAGCTTTAAAATACCGGGCAATAAACAAAGCTTTTGCCCTTTCTAACGCTTTCTGAAATAAAGGAGACAAAAAGTCCCCCAACCTTAATCACTTAAGATTGGGGGAGAGAGTAGAAAAAATAATAAAGTATGAACAATATCAACTGAATAGAGGGCTAAATGTGGAAATTGATTTCATTCAGCCAAGCCTGAACACTGAAGCAGGGACAGGACTTATGGACGTTAGGGAGATCACGATGACCTAGGATCTCGGCTTCGGGATAGTCTACGCACAGACTCGTCAGGAGATTCTGGAGCGACTGCTTCTGAGCCTTCGTACGGGTATCTGCCGGATTGCCGTCGGCGTCGAGACCGCCTTCGTAACAGATGCCGATACTGTGTGCATTGAAATGGCGGGCGTGGGCACCTATTTCTGACTCGGGACGGCCGGGATAGATGACGCCGTCTTTCGTGATGTAATAGTGATAACCGATGCTGCGGAAACCACGGGCTAAATGACAGGCTTCGAGCTTTTCGAAGGTGAAGTCCTGGGTGACGCGGGTGGCTGAACAGTGAATGACAATAAGTGATATTTTTCTTGTGTTTTTCATAGTGCTGAATCTTTAAAGGGTTGATACTACTGGCAGCTCTGCACACAAAAGGCAGAGGCTACGGCAGTGAGAACGGTAATGACGAAATTCAGAATTTTCTTGAGTGTTTCTCTTTTCATTTTCATTTGATTTAAGGTTAACTGAACTTTCGCATATCAGGAAGTTAAAGGAGTTAAGGAAGTTAAGGAGTT
>OHEZ01000109.1_pt1 | contig 73051 bp, 64 predicted proteins | sample 1567391 | NCBI WGS metagenome assembly OHEZ01 (sample SAMEA3879518, study PRJEB24766) | human gut metagenome | biome: human-associated habitat; feature: feces | place: USA | collected 1985/1987
AATATAAGTTATTGATTTACAGACGATTAAATGTTAATTTAACGCAGTATTGTTTCAGATATGGTTAGTAAATTATCAAAAGAGCACGACCGCAGAACAGGCCTATCACACTATCTTTATGGAGTGTCTAATCTTGTTCTTAGCGGAACAGGAATCGGTGGTTTATCACCACTTGTCACAGGTGGAGAAATAGCAGTATTCAATTATCTCTGTCTAGCATTTGGTACATTATCTGCTTTTATGTTCGCCTATGCAGCAAACAAAGTAATGAAATATAACGATTAAAATTTTTAATTATGGAAGTATTTACTCTATTCATGTTTATCATGATGGTAATAGGAACCAGCTTCGCCATCTGGCTCAACACAAAATCAGGTCAGAAGTGGATAGACGAGTTATAACAACTCAATAAATATATCATCAGCAGGAGGGAACGACAATGAATGAAACTACTTTTAAATTCACATCCGAAGAAAAGGAGCAGACACTCCAGATACTGGAGCGCCTGAGAACCGCCGTGGGCGATACGTTCAAGCCAGGCGATGAGCAGCATCTGCGTGAAGACATACAGCATGCCTTCATCAACCATCAGATTAAGCGCAATGTCTTCGGAATGAATCCAATACTCGCTGCCCTGCAAACCGCAGAAATCGCAGTAAACGAGATAGGTCTGAAACGAGATGGCATCATCGCCATCCTGATGCAGACCAGCGTCATCGATGGCTATCAGACCATCGAAGAGATACAGAAGAAATACGGAGATAGCGTAGCCCACATTATCAGTGGTCTGCTTCGCATCCACGATTTATATAAGCGCAACCCTATCATCGAGAGCGAGAACTTCAGAAACCTGCTTATTTCATTCTCTGAGGATATGCGCGTCATCCTCATCATGATTGCCGACCGCGTGAATGTGATGAGACAGATACGCGATACCAAACAGGAAGAGGCAAAGCATGAAGTAAGCGAAGAGGCAAGCTACCTCTATGCCCCACTCGCCCACAAACTGGGACTCTACAAACTGAAGAGCGAACTGGAAGACCTCAGTCTGAAGTATCTCGAGCACGATGCCTACTATATGATAAAGGACAAACTGAACGCCACCAAGGCTTCGCGCGATGCCTATATTGCCCGCTTCATCCAGCCAATCCAGGAAAAGCTCGATGCTGCCGGTCTGAAATATCACATGAAGGGCCGCACCAAGAGTATCCACTCCATCTGGCAGAAGATGAAAAAGCAGAAGTGCGCCTTCGAGGGTGTATACGATCTCTTTGCCATCCGTATAATCCTCGATGCACCAAGAGAGAAAGAGTATATGCAGTGCTGGCAGACCTTTGCCCTCATCACCGACATGTATCAGCCAAACCCAAAGCGTATGCGCGACTGGCTCAGCGTGCCTAAGAGCAACGGTTATGAAAGTCTGCATACCACTGTACTGGGTCCTGAAAACAAATGGGTAGAGGTACAGATCAGAACCGAGCGCATGGACGATATTGCAGAGCACGGACTCGCTGCCCACTGGCGCTACAAGGGCATCAAGCAGGGAGAAGGCGGTATCGACGAATGGCTTGCCAATATCCGTGCTGCCTTGGAAAGCAACGATGATCTGCAGCTGATGGACCAGTTTACCACCGACCTGAAGGAAGACGAAGTATACGTGTTCACTCCAAAGGGCGACCTGCTGAACTTCCAGAAGGGAGCTACGGTACTCGACTTTGCCTACTATATCCACTCCCGCATCGGCAATACCTGTGTGGGCGGAAAGATTAACGGAAGAGCCGTCACCTTCCGACAGGAACTCCATTCGGGAGATCAGGTAGAAATCCTCACACAGAGCAACCAGAAGCCACGCCGCGAATGGCTCAACATCGTGCAGACATCCAAGGCTAAGGCCAAGATTCGTCTAGCACTGAAGGAAACCCAGAAGAAGGACGGCCTCTATGCCAAGGAACTTCTGGAGCGCCGATTCAAGAACAGGAAACTGGAAATTGATGAGAGCATCATGGCGCGCATCATCAAGAAAATGGGATATAAGGAGAACTCAGACTTCTATAAGGATGTAGCCGAGGAGAAAATCGACGTGAACAGCATCATCGAGAGATACATAGAGGAGCGCGACCACGACCTGAACCTCGCCAATACCAACAAGCCTGCAGAAAGCGCAGAGAATTTTGAGTTTGAGAATCCTACCGAGGAACTGATGAAGCAGAGCGACGATGTGCTGGTTATCGATGAGCACCTCAAGGGCATCGATTTCGAGCTGGCTCATTGCTGCCACCCTATCTACGGCGACCCAATCTTCGGATTCGTTACCATCAGTAAGGGTATCAAGGTACATCGCATGGATTGTCCTAACGCCAAGGAACTGCGCCGCCGTTTCGGTTACCGCATCGTGAAGGCGAAATGGAGTGGCAAGGGAACATCCAAGTATGCCATCACGCTCCGCATCATCGGAAACGACGATATCGGTATCGTGAGCAACATCACCAACATCATTTCCAAGGAAGACAAACTCATCATGCGAGGCATCAACATCTCTTCCAAGGATGGTCTCTTCTCAGGCAATGTTACCGTGATGATTGATGATGCCGGCAAAACTGATGCACTCATCAAGAAACTGAGCGCCGTGAAGGGCGTTAAGCAGGTAACGAGAATATAAAACCGGAATACAGAAATAAATAAAAAAAATCCCGCAGATTTCTCTGCGGGATTTTTTTTATTTCGACTTATTCAAGCGCTTGATCACAGAATAAGCATCATACAAACCAAGTTCTCCTGCCTTTGAAAGATCCTGGATGGCAGTCTGCTTATTGCCACTCTTGGCTCGTGCTATACCTCTATTATAATAAGCCTCTGCAAGTCGGTTATCAATTCTCAAGGCAATGGTATAATCATCTATTGCCTTTGAAAGTTCGTTTCTGCCTGCATGAAGATTACCTCTATTATAATAGATGTAAGCATTGTTGCTGTTCTGGCGGATGGCATCACTGAAATCAGCCTCGGCAGAATGGATGTTCAGAACACCCTTGCCCTCTGCCTTGTTAAATTCATCCATCTCAGCCTGGCAGACAGCACGCTGCCAGTAAGCCAAAGAGTTCTTGTCATCGAGCGAAATATAATAGGTGAAATCACTGATGGCAGCCTCAAAATCACGAAGTACACTATGAGCGATGGCCCTGCGCATCAGGAGACGTTTTCTGGTTTCATTATCGCTCGCCACACTCAACTCTGCCGAAAGTTTATCTATCATCGAGAATATCTTCATAGAACCATTCTCATCGAGTTGCTCCTTACTGCAAACGATATAAACCTTGTCTGCCTTGGTATGCTGATTGAGCGCATCAACCTCCTTGTCATAAGCCTGAACTCCATTTACATTCTGATTGTTTGGGAAATAAGAGAGCTGATACATCGGCAGGAAGGCGGTTTCTACCTGACGGTTCTGAACCTTACCACGATACTCGCTCTTATAGTTGTGTTCATACTTCGGTTCGTCATCTACTACCAGCGAAGCAAACTTATTCGGGTCAACCTCAGAGCGCTTACGCATCTCCTTCTTGGTCTTTGCGCTCCATCTCGGCTGGATTCCGATATGCTTGTTCATCTGCGCCTTGAAGATACGGAATTCATCCATCTCTGCCTTGGCTGTCATGCCCAGGCGTCGGTAACAGCTGGCACGGTTAGACAAACCGGTCCAGAAGTTAGGGAACTGGTTGATAACCATAGTATAATCCTTGATGGCTGCTCTCAGATTACCGGTCTTGTCATGCAATAGAGCTCGGTTGAAGATAGCCATGAAGTTCTGGGGTTCCATCTTGATAATGAAGTCGAAATCGGTGATAGCACGGTTATCATCACCCAACTGTACACGCATCAGTCCTCTATTATAATGAGCCAGGAAATTGTTCGGATCCAGATCAAGGGCATTGTCATAATCGCTCATCGCCCCCCTGAGGTTATTCAGATTGATACGCACCAAAGCACGGTTAATGTAACTGTTCACATTGTTAGGTTTGAAATGCAGACTCTTGGTAAATGCCTCATCAGCCGTTTTCCATTCCTTTCTAGCCAGCGCCATATAGGCACGCGTAGTCCAGGCATCCCCATCATACGGATTGAGCTGCAGACTCTTGTCTAGCCATTTCTCAGCCTGCACGGTATCTTTCTGATGCAGATACACTTCAGCCTTGAGCGAATAAGCATTCGACCAGTCTTTCCATTTTCCCACGATGGTATCCAGTTCCTGCTGCGCCGCCTCATACTTTTTGTTTTCCATCTGGCAGATAGCCCGGTTGAACCAGTAATTTCGGTTGCGCGGTTCCAGTCTGATAGCCTCATTATAGTCAGCTATCGCATCATCAAACCTGTTTTGTCTGATGCGACAGATGGCTCTCAAGTCATAAATATCATTGATATAGGGATTGAGATGCAACGCCTCGCTGGCATCACTTTCGGCACCTGTAAAGTCATCCAGATTAAATTTTGCCACACTACGGTAATACCAAGGCTCATACAGATAAGGCTTGGCACCGATAGCCAGATTAAAATACTTGATTGAAAGGACGAAATCCTCATAATACAATGCACTCCGACCGGCCGTAACAAGTCGGTCTACACGATATTGGGCAGAAGTCGACATGGCACCCATTACCATAAAAAGAACTAAGAGAATCTTCTTCATCTGTTCGTAACTCTCTGAAATAAAACCTATTGAATGTAGAATAAAAAAATATAGTAAGCCCAATCGTCACGATTACCATGAAGCTTACTATATTTTCGGAAGAACTATCGACGTATCTTAGTACGATAGGCAGCACGGAAATTGCCCTTGATGATACTCTTGAGCTTTCCTGCTATCATGTTCTTGCGAAGAGGAGACACACGGTCAACAAACATTGTACCCTCCAAATGGTCGAATTCATGCTGCATCACGCGAGCCAGATATCCCTCTATCCACTCATCATGTTCATTAAAATCCTCATCCATATACTTTACATGGATGCGTGTAGGACGAACCACCTTCTCATTGATACCAGGAATAGAAAGACATCCCTCTTCAGAAGAGTCGGTATTTTCCTCATCGCGATCTAGGATATGGGCATTGATGAAAGCATGACGGAATCCTTTATACTCAGGGAAATCCTCGCTGAGCACATCCAGGTCGATAACAACGAGGCGGATAGGCAAGCCAATCTGAGGTGCAGCCAGTCCGATGCCGTTGCTGGAATCAAGGGTTTCATACATATTATTAATCAACACCTTGAGTTCTGGATAATCAGGTGTAATATCTTCAGCCACTTTTCTCAGCACTGGCTGACCATAAATATAAATCGGTAAAATCATTATCTTCTTGATTGCAAATAATCCTGTAATATGATGGTAGCACTTATCTCGTCTACCAATCCTTTATTTTCTTTTCTCACTTTCTTCTTTACACCTCCATCTATCATGGCTCTATGTGCCAGGACTGATGTAAATCTCTCGTCATAATATTCAATTGGAATTTCAGGATGAGCCTTTCGCCAACGGTTGTAGAAGTTTTCTACTCTTGCCAGGTTTTCACTTGGCTGCCCGTTAGGTTGCATCGGTTTTCCGATAACAATGCGCTCCACCTGTTCTTTCTGAATATAAGTTTCGATATAAGTGAAAAGTTCATGTGTAGAAACAGTGGCCAACCCATTGGCAATAATCTGCAATGGGTCGGTCACAGCCAGTCCGGTACGTTTTTTACCGTAATCTATAGATAAAATTCGCATTAATCTACGGATATCTTATCCTTATATAATATCAGTTTACTTCTTAAGGAGTAACCAAGCATCAGGATACTTACCAGCGCGAAGCTGATTGCGGCTCTTGACAGCAGCAGCCTTATCAGCAAATGTAGAAGCTACCACGCGATACATGTTACGCTCTGTGTTCAGGGCAATCTGAGCATCGTAGCCAGCGCTCTTCAATGTACTAGCCAATCCCTCAGCGTTAGCCTTGAGAGAGAAAGAACCAACTACTACGCTATAGCTTGACAAGCCAGAACCTGAGATGAGAGAAACATCCTCAGAACGAACAGTAGCATTATCAACCTCTGTCTGCTCATCAGAAGGAGCCTGAGTCTCGAGAGGAGCTACAACTGGTTCCTGGGCAACAGGAGCCTGAGCTGCCTGCTGTTCCTGCTGCTGAGCCTTCTCATATGCCTTCTTATATGCACTTTCCTTAGATGCACCACAACTTGCAAGCGCCAAAACTGCACACATACCCATGCTTAATACTGTAATTTTCTTCATAATTCTTATTCGTTTTATTGTTTATTTTTGTTGTTCATTCAATATAAATTTCGCGTTATGCGTTTTTTACTCTGCGAAAATACAAAAAAATGCCCGAAAAACGAAGAATATGCCGCCTAAAGTTTGTTAAATAAGGCTATTAAAACATTTTTAATGAAAAATTAAGGCTAAAAGGCTTGTTTTTTAAAGAGAATTTAGTATATTTGCATTGTCAAATGAAAATGACAAGAAGATAATCGTTTAACGTTTAAAATTTATAGCATATGAAAACATTAGGTTACATTGGTGCTTTCCTCGGCGGTGCTATCGCTGGTACAGCACTCGGTTTGATTTTCGCCCCTGAGAAGGGTGAGGATACACGTAGTAAGATTGCAGGTGCAGTAGACGATTTCTGCAAGAAGCACGACATCAAGTTGAGCCGTAAGGACGTTGATGATCTGGTTGACGATATCAAGGACGCTGCTCCTGAGGTTTAATCATCACCTATCATGATGTTCTCTAACGATAAAAATGTAGAAACTATCGGGCAGCTCATTGAGGTGCTTAAACATTACATCGGGCTTCAGAGCGAATTTCTGAAGCTCGATATTGTGGATAAGGTGGTACGCCTGCTTACAGTCATTACCATGACCTTGGTACTCCTGGGTTTACTTACGCTTACCCTCATTTACCTATCCTTTGGCGCTGCTTTTGCATTGGCAGACTTTATAGGTAGTCTGACTTTCGGATTCTGCATTGTTGCTGCAGTATACCTATTTATATTAATATTATTTGTAATTTTCCGCCATAAGTGGATCGAGAGACCATTGGTCAGATTTCTGGCCAGCCTCTTAATGGAAAAATAATCTCCTTTTCGCAACATGACAAATCATTCAGAAATCACAGAATATAATTCCTTAAACGATATCCGACTCAAAAAAGAGGCGATACGCAAGGAAATTGACGCCGATGATGCCAAGATTCAGACTTTATGGAACTCGCTTTTCACAAAACCTGCAATCCTGTCACGCAATGCGAGTCCTAGCAAGCGACTGCAGAGTATGCTGCAGGTGGGAGCAGGAGCATTCGACGGTGCACTGTTGGCTTGGAAACTTTACCGGAGATTCAAACCTCGGAAGAGATGAATCATATACCGTTTTGGGGAAAGGAAAGATGCCTTGAAAAAAGGTATCTTTTAGTCATCCAAAAGGGGATAAAAACAAAAAAGGGTCGCCGCTGCGACCCCAATACCTTGTTAACCTTAAATCTAATACTATGAAAAACACACATGCAAATATAGAAATAATCTATGATACTCGCAAATTTTTCTTAGCAAAAGACTTGTTATTTTAATTTAATTAACTTTTACAACCCTATTTTTAAGCCTTTTTCGATAAAAATCATTTTTTTTCTACATATATCTCCATTCCATCGAAGCCAAATTCAAAGCCTTCGGGCAGCCTTTTATTCGCCTCATCGTGAAAACCTATCTGATGAGTCACATGGATAAAATAAGTATGTTTTGCTCCTATCCTGCGCGACACCTCAATAGCATCAGATACAAGCTGATGACTGTGATGTGTTTTCTCAAATCTGAGTGCGTTAATTACGAGCATTTCCACGCCTTCCAAATAAGCATATTCTTCATCACCCATAGATTTCATATCAGTAATATAGGCAAACTTACCAAACCGATAGCCGAGAATAGGCATCTTATCGTGCATCACACGGATAGGAACAAACTCAATGTCACCTATCTGATAATGCTCATGCGGATGAATGGTATGCAATTTGAGTTTAGGAGCTCCCGGATAGAGTTTTTCTGCATTCTTCGGAAAGCAGTAAGGCATCGTATGAGGCAGCCCCGCAGTAACGATTTCATCGCCATAGATATTGATATCACCAAAGATACAGAAAGGGCGCAAATCATCTATGCCACCAACATGGTCATAATGGATATGCGTAACCAGGACGCCATCTATCTTCCTGAAAGGCACACGCAACAACTGCTGTCGAATATCAGGTCCGGCATCTATCAGAATACGGGTATTCTCCGTTTCTATCATTGCCGCACTGCGCAATCTTTTATCATGCGGATCCGTACTCCGGCACACTTCACAGTTACACCCCAACGAAGGAACACCGCCTGATGTGCCTGTACCTAATAAAGTTACCTTCATTATTTATCAAATATTTTTCTGAAAACAACCGAATTCTTCACTTCACATTCACTTCCGGATGAATCTCTATACCAAACTTCTGCTTCACATCATCCTGGATGGTCTTACAGAGTTTTACGATTTCCTCGCCCGTAGCACCGCCACGATTCACTAGCACCAGTGCCTGCTTATCATGCACACCGGCCCGTCCCAGACTCTTTCCCTTCCAGCCACACTGATCAATCATCCAGCCAGCCGGAATCTTTTCATGAGATTCATCGATGGTATAATGAGGCATACCCGGATAAAGAGCAGCCAGTTCTTCGTACTTAGCCTTCTCTACAATAGGATTCATAAAGAAACTGCCTGCATTACCCAACACTTTAGAATCAGGCAATTTTGCCTCTCTAATTTCTATGATGACATCACGAAGTTGCTGGGCTGTAGGCTCAGCAATATGCTTAGCCTCGAGCGCAGAACGGATATTACCATAATCCAGATCCGGACGGAAGGTCTTCTGCAAACGGTAAATCACATGCGTCACCAGATACTTATCCTTCCACTCATGCTTAAATTTACTCTGACGGTAGCTATACTTACAGTCGGCATTATCAAACGCCACTACTCTACCCGTGGCTATCTCAACCGCTTCCACCTTATATATAATATCCTTGGCTTCCACACCATAGGCACCGATATTCTGAACCGCGCTGGCACCTACTTCACCCGGAATAATACTCAGATTCTCCGCTCCATGATATCCATGCTCTACGGCATAAGCTACCACATCATCAAACACCTCACCACTACCACAGGAAAGGAATACCCAATCCGGATTGCACAAAGCATCATCCCCCTCTGCAGCTGCCAAAGTCTTGTTGTCAAGAACCTCAATACCCATAATAGCCGAATGGAGCACTGTACCTGCATAATCACCGGTCAGCAAGAGATTGCTGCCACCGCCCAGAATAAGCAGCGGCTGATCTGCCTCTGTCAGCAAGCCCACAATTTGCCGGGCTTCCTCAACCGATTCATACTCCAGAAATCTGCTGCATTTGGCATCGATGCCAAACGTATTGTGAGCCAAAAGGCTGTAGTTACGAATATCCTTCATATCTGGTTAAAACTATTACTACTAACTAAAAAGCTACATATTCAGTTTAATCAGTTCCCATTTTCCTCCAATCCTTTTGAAAGTAAGAGAGGTTTCCATACCATTGGCAATACCACGAATCACGAAGATTTTCCGGTTGCTCTCGGTATATTTCTGACCATAGATTATATTGTAAATCATGCCGTGAGGCAGTTGAGGCGCAAAGGCAGGCCATGTTTCCGGGTCTATATCGCCTGTCATCGTACTGAAATCATCATCAGGATCAGGACCGGTAAACTTCACCGGATTATGGATATGGCGAGCCTGGAAAGCGGTATCAGTAGCGAAATGACCGTAAAACTTCAGGAAACTGGCATTATTATTCTGATACATAGGCACGTAGCAGATGCTAGTCATCATCCACTGACCATTGATGCGATTAAACACAAACTGCTGAACTGTCTTTCTACTATAGAACACCTTTTCTATTACTACATGATCGATAGTAGTATCCTTCATCAGTTTCATCTGTTTCTGATTATCAAAGATCAGCGTGTAATAATCCTGGCGCATGAAGAAATGCTCCATCTTCCAATGTTTTTTTTCTATCTTCTTGGTCAGTTTCTTACCGTGATATACCGGCAGCGGGAAGACAATACGACTTTTCTGCAACTTTCTGTTAGCTGCAAAATTAAACACGAAATCATCAAAAAGCTCGTCAGCCGCCTTTGGCATCGGAGTCTCCTCTATCAGTTGTTCTGTAGAGTCCATCGCTTGGGTGTCGGCAATCACCGAGTCGGATGAAGCCGAATCAATGGCAGGCGCAGGCTTCTTGTCTGTGCATCCCACAGACGTGAAACAAACGATGGTAAGCACCGCCATTAACACCGTTAATAAACAGAGTTTTTTCATAAACCTATTAAATTTCTCAAATTTTCCATGCAAAAGTACAACTTTCTTTTGAATTATTTCATCTTTTAAGCAAAAAATGTTATCTTTGCAGTCAAAAAAGATAAAAATATAGATATGTTATTAGAAAAAATAGACGAACTCTTGAAAGAAGTGAGCACTTTGACTGCCCAAAACGCAGAAGAAGTAGAGCAGCTTCGAATCAAGTATCTGAGCAAGAAGGGCGAGATTAACGCCCTTATGGCCGACTTCCGCACAGTGCCAGCCGACCAGAAGAAAGAGGTTGGTGTAAAAATCAACGAACTGAAGAACGCAGCCCTTGAGAAGATCAACGGACTGAAGGAGCAGATGGAAGAAGCCGAGGCATCGTGCGATGACATCGACTTGACCCGTACCGCCTACCCTGTAGCACTCGGTACCCGCCATCCACTCACCGTAGTGAAGAATCAGATTATCGACATTTTCGCTCGCATGGGCTTTACCCTTTTCCAGGGTCCTGAGGTAGATGACGACAAGCACGTATTTACGATGCTCAACTTTGCTGCCGACCACCCAGCCCGCGACATGCAGGACACATTCTTCATAGAGAAGACCAACAGCGACGACGTTACCAAGAATGTGCTTCTCCGCAGCCATACTTCTGGCGACGAGGCTCACTATATGGAAACTCATGAGCCACCTATCCGTGTGCTCTGCCCAGGCCGCGTTTACCGTAACGAGGCTATCAGCGCCCGCGCTCACTGTTTCTTCCATCAGGTAGAAGGTCTCTATGTAGATAAGAACGTATGTTTCACCGACCTCAAGCAGGTGCTCCTTACCTTTGCCCGTGAGATGTTTGGTGCAGATACCAAGATTCGTCTCCGTCCTAGCTACTTCCCATTCACAGAACCTAGTGCCGAGATGGATATCTCCTGCAACATCTGTGGCGGTAAGGGTTGCAACTTCTGCAAGCATACCGGATGGGTTGAGATTTTAGGTTGCGGTATGGTTGACCCTCATGATCTTGAGGCTTGCGGTATCGACAGCAATGTCTATACGGGTTATGCCTTCGGTATGGGTGTTGAGCGTATCACCAACTTGAAATATCGCGTGAGCGACCTTCGTCTCTTCTCTGAGAACGATACTCGTTTCTTGCGCGAGTTTGAGTCTGCGAAGTAAAAGATACTCAACATATAAATTAATTTATGACTATGAAGAAAAATTTAACTAAACCTGTCATTGCAGTCCTGCTGGGCGCCTTGACATTCAGTTCTTGCATCGGCTCATTTGGTCTGACAAATTCCGTACTTGACTGGAACAAGAGAGCAACAGACAACAAGTTTGTAAACGAGATTATCTTCGTGCTTATCTCTCCAGCTTACGCAGTATGTTCATTTGCAGACCTTCTCGTTATCAACTCTATCGAGTTCTGGACAGGTGACAAGGTGATTGGTCAGGTAGGAACTACTAAGGACGTAATGGGTAAGGATGGTCGCATGTATGCCATCAAGACATTGAAGAATGGCTACGAGATTACCGACCCAGATGGTGAGAAATCATACTTTGTGTTCGACAAGAAGCACAAGAGTTGGTCATACAGCAAGGATGGCGATATCCGTGAGCTTTTCAGCTTCAACGAGGATGGCAGCATCCAGGCTTGCTTGCCAAGTGGCGAGAAGATCAACGTCCCAGCAGATGCCAATGGTTTATACCAGATTCGCATGGCTATGAATGATGGTTTGTTCTATGCATTCAACAAGTAAATAATCATAACAATTCCAGCCCGATAAAAGTCGACTTTTATCGGGCTTTTTCATAATCTCCTTTCTCTTTTCCTAAGCAAGTCATATTTCTCCGTTCCCAACCAAACTCTCCTTAGAATGTCCAAATGCAAAAAAGTGTTTAATACAAAACAAGAAAGTGCCTTCACCACCCTTCACCCGTAACTCTCTGATCATCAAAAGAATCGCCAAAAAGGTGAAGGGTGAAGGTTTGAAAACTCTTTTTTATATATACGCGTGAAGGATTAGGGTAAAAACCGAAAAAAAGACCCTAGGGTCAAAAATCGGAAAAACCCTAAAAAAAGAATATAATATAAAGTTTAAAATATACCCTTCACCCTTCACCTCCCAAAAATCACATCCAAAATTCTGTTCTGCATGCAAAAGAAAATCATCTGCAGCAATTTGTGCCGGGATATATAATCAGGAGACAATTCTCTTTCGGAGATATCATTTTATCCTTCGGAGAGATTTTTCTATTCTTCGGAAATATTTCTTCGAATTTCAAGATAAGGCATAAAAATATAATTTTCGCCAACTTTATTTCCCGAATCCACACAATTGTCACAAATCGCATAGCTATGAAACAGAAAAGAATGTATCTTTGCTGCATCAATCATAAAGGTTGATGTAGTTATGGTCTCGTCATGACTGCCAAATCGGGCTGACGCAAATGCATTACAACCAGTGACATTCATCAAAACTTGCAACCATCTACAATATTTTTCAGTTTTTCTCGTTCATAAAAGTATGAAAAAAAGATTATTGATATTCACAATATGCCTCATCGCAACCATTAAGATGATGGCGCAAGAGTTTACCCTTCACGGCAAAGTGGTAGACGAGAACAACCAGCCACTGGAGTTTGCCATCGTTTCGGTGGCTAGCCAGGGAAAGACTGCCGTTACTTCGCTCAAGGGAGACTATAGCCTCAAACTGCATTCTGCAGACAGCGTGGTAGTCAAATTCTCATATATCGGTTTCAAAACAAAAACAAAAGTACTGAGAAGACCGCGAGGAAAACAAACCCTGCAGGTGGTACTTCGCGAAGCATCCACCACCCTCGATGAGGTGAATATCAAGGGAGAAAAAATACAGTCGGACCAGATACAGGAACTGAAGACTAAAGACATGAAGATGACGCCATCTGCCAACGGAAATGGGGTGGAAAGTCTGGTTCAGCAACAGGCTGGCGTGAGTACCCACAACGAACTCTCTTCGCAATACAATGTGCGTGGCGGTGCCTTCGATGAGAACTCCGTATACATCAACAACGTAGAAGTATTCCGCCCATTCCTGGTTCGCAGCGGACAGCAGGAAGGCCTCTCCGTCATCAACCCTTATATGGTAGATAAAATCGGTTTCTCAACCGGAGGATATGCTGCCAAATACGGAGACAAGATGAGTTCGGCTCTCGACATCACCTACAAAACCCTGAAAGCAAAAAGCAAGAAGCCGGTGGTTGAAGGCAGTCTGGCTGCCAGTCTGCTGGGTGCTGACGCATACATCGGTCTGGGAACCCAGAAACTTTCATGGCTCAACAGCGTGCGCTACAAAACCACCTCTTACCTGCTCGGTTCGATGGAAACCAAAGGCGAATACAAGCCAAACTATCTGGACTATCAGACCTATCTGAGTTACCAGCCCAACAAACGCTGGAAACTTGACTTCATAGGCTACATCTCTGATAATCACTACAACTTCGAACCGGAAGACCGAGAAACGAAGTTCGGAACAATGGAAAACGTAAAGAGCTTCAGAGTATATTTTGACGGTCAGGAAAAAGACCGCTTCCTCACCTACTTCGGTACACTCGGCATTACCCGCCAGTTTACAGCCAACACCAGTCTCTCGCTTCTGGGCAGTGCTTTCTATACCAAGGAACAGGAGAAATATGACATTCAGGGACAATACTGGCTCGACGAAACCGAGACTTCAGAAAACCTGGGTGTAGGTACCTATTTTGAACATGCCCGAAACTATCTTACGGCTCGCGTGATGAGTGCCAAACTGATGCTCAAACACAAGGTAAAGAAACATCAGATGGAAGCCGCAGTAAGTCTGAAGCGTGAACATATCGAGGAGAATTCAGTAGAATATGAGATGCGCGATTCCGCAGGATACAGTATTCCTCACAATGGCAAAGACCTCTATATGGTTTATTCACTGAAGGCTCGCAACGAACTGAATGCCAACCGCATGGAAGCTTATATCCAGGACACCTACCGTTTTTCGGGAGGAACAGCCGACAGTACCGGGAACGGACAGACACATTACACCCTGAACTATGGTATCAGAATGAGTCATTGGAACTTCAACAGAGAAACCATCGTGAGTCCTCGTCTGTCGTTCGCCATCATACCAGCCAACCATGAGAATACAACTCTCCGTTTTGCGGCAGGTCTGTATTATCAGGCTCCATTCTTCAAGGAATTGAGAGATACATCTACGGTGAACGGCATAACCATCGCATCGCTGAACGAGAAAATCAAGAGCCAGCGAAGCATCCACTTCATCGCCGGCTACGACTATAGGTTCAAGCTAGGAGACCAACGCTATAAATTCTCTGCCGAAGCCTATTACAAGGCTTTGGGCAATCTGGTTCCTTATTCGGTTAGTAACGTGAAGGTAGTTTATTACGGACAGAACGAATGCAGCGGTCATGCGGCAGGACTCGATTTCAAGCTCTACGGAGAATTTGTTCCGGGTACTGATTCCTGGCTCAGTCTTTCGCTCATGGATACAAAGATGAAATTGGGCGGCAAGAGCATCCCTTTGCCTACCGACCAGCGTTATGCGATAAACCTCTTCTTCACCGATTATTTCCCGGGCAGCAAGAAGTGGCGCATGTCTTTGAAACTCGCCTTTGCCGATGGTCTTCCTTTTGCAGCACCCCACAGAGAGCTGGAGACCAACAGTTTCCGTGCCACAGCCTATCGCCGTGCAGATATCGGTATGAGTTATCAGCTGCTCGACAACAGCCGCCGGGAGAAGAAGACCTTCCTGAAGAATGTGATGCTGGGGGTAGACTGTCTCAACCTCTTCGGCATAGACAACGTAAACAGCTATTACTGGGTGACAGATGTAACCAGCCAGCAATACGCCGTACCTAATTATCTTACCGGCAGACAGCTCAATGCCCGCATTCTTTTGGAATTTTAGGACCAAATAATAGTGATTTTTCACATTATTCTAAATATTTAACCGTAGATAGTTCGCTATCTGCGGTTTTTTTCGTATCTTTGCGCCCGAATTATGCGATGACGGTTCGTCCGTTCATTCCATGGATTCAGGAAACCATTCTATAAAGAATAAAGAAATAATACATAATAATCAATTATGAGCAAACAAGTAGAAAAGATTAAGGAGCTGATCGCTAAGCGCGAACAGGCTCGTCTTGGCGGTGGCGAGAAGGCCATCGAGAAGCAGCATGCACGTGGCAAATATACCGCTCGTGAGCGTATCGAAATGTTGGTAGATGCCGGCAGTTTCGAGGAGTATGATATGTTCAAGTTGCACCGTTGCACTAACTTTGGCATGGAGAAGAAGCAGTACCTCGGTGATGGTGTTGTAGCTGGTAGCGCTACTATAGCCGGCCGTCTGGTTTACGTATATGCTCAGGACTTCACCGTAAATGGTGGTTCACTCTCTGAGACTATGGCACAGAAGATCTGCAAGGTAATGGATATGGCTATGACTATGGGTGCACCTGTTATCTGCATGAACGACTCTGGTGGTGCTCGTATTCAGGAAGGTATCTGCGCCCTCGCTGGTTACGGTGAGATTTTCGAGCGCAACATCCTCGCTTCTGGTGTCATCCCACAGATTTCTGCTATCATGGGCCCTTGCGCCGGTGGTGCCGTTTACTCTCCAGGTTTGACCGACTTCATCATCATGAAGGAGCAGACTTCTTACATGTTCCTGACTGGTCCTAAGGTTGTCAAGACCGTAACTGGTGAGGACATCGATGCAGAGCACCTCGGTGGTGCATCTGTTCACGCAACCAAGAGTGGTGTAACCCACTTCGCTGCTAAGACAGAGGAAGAGGCTATCGAGATGATCAAGAGCCTGCTCTCTTACATCCCTAGCAACAATACAGAAGAGGCTCCACGCGTAGAGTGCACAGACCCAATCGACCGCATGGACGATACTCTGAACGAGATTATCCCAGACGATCCTAACCAGGCATACGATATGTATAAGGTGATTGGTGCTGTAACCGATAACGGAGAGTTCTTCGAGATTCAGCCTAAGTTCGCCAAGAACATCATCACTGGTTTCGCCCGCTTCAATGGTCAGAGCGTTGGTATCGTAGCTAACCAGCCAGCAGCCTACGCAGGTGTACTCGATGTAAACGCTAGCCGCAAGGCAGCCCGCTTCGTCCGTTTCTGCGATGCCTTCAATATTCCTATCGTATCTCTCGTTGACGTACCAGGATTCTTGCCAGGTACAGGTCAGGAGTACAACGCTGTCATCCTCCACGGTGCACAGTTGCTCTACGCTTACGGCGAGGCTACCGTGCCAAAGATTACTATCACATTGCGTAAGAGCTATGGTGGTAGCCACATCGTGATGGGTTGCAAGCAGTTGCGTGCTGACTTGAACTTCGCTTGGCCATCTTCAGAGATTGCCGTAATGGGTGCCAGCGGTGCCGTTGCCGTTCTCTGTGGTAAGGAAGCTAAGGCTAAGAAGGAAGCTGGCGAGGATGTAAAGGCATTCTTGGCTGAGAAGGAGCAGGAGTATACTGACAAGTTTGCTAATCCATATCAGGCAGCTCAGTATGGTTACATCGATGATGTCATCGAGCCACGTAACACCCGTTTCCGCATCTGCCGTGGTTTGGCTCAGCTCGCTACCAAGCGTCAGAGCTTGCCAGCTAAGAAGCATGGCTGTATGCCAATGTAATGATACAATTAAACATTAGAATAAATGGATAAGAATATTTATGCTGCGATTGCCATGGCTCTTTATGAGTACCAGGGCAATAACGTACACGACAAGGAGCCTGGCATCATCACTATCAAGCCACGTCAGACGATGTGGAACGCCAAGTTCTTGAGTTTAACAGCTAAACCATAATGTAATAAAAATGAAAGAGTTTAAATATACAATTGACGGAAAAGAATACAAGGTTCAGATTGACGCTGTTGAGGGTAACATCGCAAGCGTGAACGTGAATGGCGAAGCTTACAAGGTTGAGATGGAACAGGAGGCTGAGCCAGAGAAGAAGAAGGTTGTGCTTGGTCAGCCAGCTGCTGCATCTGATGATGCTGAGGCTACTCCAGCTGCCAACGTAAATACAGCCAATGCTGTAAAGGCTCCTCTCCCTGGTACTATCACCAGCATCGAGGTAGCTGTTGGTCAGGAGGTGAAGGCAGGTGATACTGTTGTCGTTCTCGAGGCTATGAAGATGCAGAACAACATCGAGGCTGAGAAGGATGGCAAGGTTACTGCTATCTGCGTTAAGCCTGGTCAGGCTGTGCTCGAAGAGGATGCACTCGTAGTAATCGAGTAAATCAAGAATTTGAGAATTAGAGAATTATACTTCCAGATTCGGGATTATAATTCGGGTTCTTATAAAGAATATCAAAGGTCGCAAGCTGTTAATTGTTTGCGACCTTTTTCTATACTGCTGTATGAGCATAAACTGCTATACAAAGTAATTTTTTACTAAAGAAAAAAGACATAAAGTACAATACAATGATAGATTTAACAGAAGAACAGATAGAAAGATACAGCCGCCACATCCTCCTTCAGGATGTAGGCCTCGAGGGGCAGGAAAAGCTCCTCAATGCCAAGGTGCTCATCATTGGTGCCGGAGGATTGGGTTCCCCAGTTGCCCTCTACCTCGCTGCGGCTGGCGTGGGACATATCGGTATCGTGGATGCCGATGTGGTTGACCTCAGCAACCTGCAACGACAGGTCATTCACCAGACCAAGGACTTGAACACCCCTAAGGTGGAAAGCGCCAAGGAGAAGATGATTGCCATCAATCCTGATGTGGAGGTAACAACCTACCATACCTTCCTCGCCTCAGACAATGCCGAGGAAATCATCAAGCTATGGGATTTCGTCATTGATTGCACCGACAACTTCCCGGTGAAGTTCCTCATCAATGATGCCTGTGTGCGACTGGGCAAGGCATTCTCGCATGGCGGCATCCTGAGATTCCAGGGGCAGACCTTCACCCATCTTCCAGGCACGGCATGTTACCGTTGCTTCTTCAAGGAACCACCTCCAGCAGGCACTGTTCCTACCAGTAGCCAGGCAGGAGTCCTGGGTGCCATCGCTGGTATGCTCGGAACCATCCAGGCTGCCGAGGCGTTGAAGTACTTCCTCGGTGTGGGCGAACTGCTTACCGACCGATTGCTCACCTTCGATGCCAAGACGATGAACTTCCGCACCATCAAGGTAAAGAAGCGTGCATCCTGCGAAATCTGCGGCGACCACCCTACCATCGATCATCTCATCGACTATGAGCAGGCTGCGTGTGATTTGAAACACCACTAAGATTTAGTGATTATTTTGAATAAACACATATAACAAAAAGCAAAGTCACATTACCCAGCTCTATCAGCTAGGTATTGTGACTTTTTTTTCAGAACCGACCCAAAGCCCAACAAAGAGCAAAAACCTTGATTATAAGATACTTTATAAAACATTTCTCCCATTTTTCTTGCATGATTCAGATAATAATCGTAAATTTGCAGCAGATAAAATACGCAAGCTTATGAAAGAGAAAAGATATACATTGCCAGAAGAGCAGAAAGATGCAGCTTTCGCAGCAGAGCCTGCACCAGCCTATCACGGAAATGCCGCCATAGCACTTCCCGAGGATGAATGTGCAGAAGAAGATATTGACTGGAACAAGATTCCAGTTGGCTGGCATCCGGCTAATGAAGAAGAAGCCGTAGCTAGGATTGAAGCTATTGAGGCGGAATATGAAAGGACAGGCATTAGCTATAGTGTAGAAGAGTTTTTCAATAAACTAAACGAAGAACGAACATGGCTAAAGTAACACTACGCAATAGCTTTCTTCAAATTTATAAAGAAACAACCGACTATAGTTATCAAAACTTTGGTCGACTTTGCGTTCAAAGATTTGACGAAAGCTTGCAAGCAATAATAAACAGACTTTGCAAACATCCTCTTTCTTCACCCAGAGAGCCATTGCTTAAGCGATTCCACCGCCCTTACCATAGTGCGATTATCAAGGAGAATTGGAAGATTATCTATCGCTACGACGAAGCCAACGACCTCGTCATTTTCGTAGATTTATGGGATATGAGAAGAAGTCCTAGATATCTGATTAGACAATTCAAAAGAAAACTATAAAGGAAAAAGCTTATGAAGGAGAAAAGATATCCAATTGGCTGGCATCCGGCTAATGAAGAAGAAGCCGTGGCTAGGATTGAAGCCATTGAAGGGGAATACGAAAGGACAGGCAAGACTACAGATTTTGAAGAATTTATAGAAGAATTAAAGGCAGAAGGATTATGGCTCATCCAATAAAAGCAATACCAAAATTATTCTCGCTATCGTGCTATGCGCACAATACTCGAAAGGTCTAACATATAGGACATTGCAGATGGTTCAAGAACGGGCTGAAAGCCCAAAAGCTCTTAGCCCAGGGCAACGCCCTGGGTATGCTAGCAATCAGCAATACGCCCTGTAAGGGCAAAAGCTTTAAAAAGAGTTCCACCTATAATATATTCCCCAGCTCTGACACTCGAAATAGGATTCTAGCGCCCCCGCATTTCATGGGGTCGCTAGAACTAAAATACTGAATATCAATAATTTCACTTACAAATTCCGTCTTTATTCCTCTTTATATGCCTCATACTCCTCACGAGAGATTGGAGTCTCTGGGTCAACAATCAACACTTCATCATAGGTCAAGCCATAGAGGTGATAGACGAGGAAGTCGATTTGATTCTCCAATGAAGTGGTGTCGGCAGAAACATCAATCTGTTTCTTGACAGTTATATTTTTTGCTAAGTCTGCAATTTCCTGTTGATTTTCTGATTCTATCATAGGCAACTGCTCTATAGTTGATTTATTTATTGCTAAATATCCACCAGCTAGATGCTTATCTTTGAACTTTGTACAAAGATAATAAGTCGTATACTTAGAATTCAATATACCAAGAACATAAAATGGCAAAAATGTAGAAAAATCTGTTATAGCATATACTCCCACTCCTAAAGCCAAAGGAGTTCCAACATAAGTAGCCTCAATACGTTTTGTCATACCCGCTATTACTATTTTGGGATTTTGCCACATATTCCATTTGCTTAGTGCTATTTCCGTGTTATAAGTTATATAAGCAAAATGGTATTTTTCACCCATATATCTCACTCTACAATTAGAATAGCAATATCTATCCACATTTCCACTTACTGTAAATGGTATCGTATTAGGCATTTCACCATCAACTACATACTTCTTTATAATTTGCGCTTGGAATCCTGTTGCCCCAGAACAAACTTTCAAACCACAATCCTTTATTGTAAGAGAAGTCTGAATTTCATCATATTCCACATATTGCCGTTTTAGCAAATCAGAATAATCCTCCAACAAATACTGTGAGTATTTTTCATCTCCATGTTTATGTCCTAAAATTATAATTGGATAGACCCCAGCATTTTTGAAAACATTAAATATTGAGACATCAACACTATTCTTCCATCCCATTTGGTGCATTGCTATTCGTGTCTTTTGAGCATAATCTGCTATCAACAATTTATTTGGAATAATGAAAGAATAAACTTTCGTTGTAATTTTTAATGCCAACAAAAGAAATAAAATATACATATCATAGGCACCAACAACTTCTGGATATTGCTTTTTATATATTTCTTTTTCATCTTTAGTCCTTGACATGTTTACTGCACTAATATACGGCGGATTACCTATCACAATATCAAATCCACCCTGCTCGAATACATCCGCAAAATATGTATGCCAAAGGAAGAACTGGTCATTTGGAATCTCCAATTCATCTACGGCATCCTGCACCTCATGATTTCCCTCTGCACAAACTTTGATGTAATCCTTCACATACTTATCTATTTGCTGGCGACGCTGAGCACGCAAGGTATGATCGGTGATACTAAAATATGATTTTACTAAATCCTGGATGACTTTCTGTACATCTGTTTCCTCAAAACCTAAAGAAAGAACGCCACGAGTTTTCTTGGTATCCTTGCCGGTCTTCAACTTCTTGGAAGTAACATCCAAGTCCACCCCTTTATAACTCTCCAGCAACGAGTTGCCCTGCATAATCTTAAAGTCGAGATTAGGCAATGGCATCGGCTCCTTTTCATCTATGATAAGAGCAAGCCAGAAACGGAGACGGGCGATATCTACCGCTCCCTTCTCTATATCAACACCATAAATGTTGTTCTGAATGATGTGGCGCTTGATGTCGGCAGCATTATCCTCCTCGAAGATTTCAATGGACTTGCGGCATGCATAGAGTTCACGGAGTAAACCCATAGGGAAAGCTCCCGAACCGATGGCAGGGTCGCAAATCTTCACGTCTATCAACTTCTGGTCGATAGACATGGCAAGTTCTGAAGAAGCTCCACCCAGCTCCTCCACATCATTGGTTTTCACAAAGTTAGCAATATGTTCCTTAACCTCTGCATCATCTATGCCAGTTTGCAGATACGCCGTCAACGACTCCTGACACATGTAACGAACGATTTCCTTTGGGGTATAGAAGGCTCCCTTGTCCTTGTTGTCCTCCAAAAGATTCTCGAAAATCTTGCCAAGCATCTCCGGATCAACTCCCACCTCGGCATCATTCGGATCGTTCTCATCAATCGTAAAGTTGTAACTATCAAAGAAATCGAAGAGCGACTGGAACATTCCGGCAGGAAAAACTGATTCTACTTCATCTATCTTCTCCTGCTGGAAAAGTCCACCATTAAGATAAGGAATTTCATCGGCATTCGGAATATACTTCACCCCTACTCCGTTAACCAAAGGCGCACTACTCCGGTCCTCGGGTCTGGTATTTAGTAAGCCAAAGAACATCGGTTCAAGCACCTTATCCAGGAAATCTCCCTTTACTTCATCAGAGGCATTATAGAATAAATCGTGCATATAATGTAGATTGCCAGCAAGCCATCCCTTACTCTGCAGGAAATAAAGGAACACGATGCGACCCATCATCTTCTTGATATAATCGCGCACCAGTTTATCATCCTTCTTAAAGGATGTAAAATACTGGGCATCAGGCTCTCCTGTTTCCTGCTCCACCCATTTGTTTCCCTTCTTTACGTATTCCTTACCAGTAAGGAATTTCACGAATTCAGCATACTGTTTACGGTATTCATCAAAGAAATCATCAGAAAGAGCCTCAACAGAGAAGGCTTTCTTGATTTCAAGAAACTCATTGGCTTTTGTCCGTAAGCTTTCAAAACGAAGTATAGGAGTCTTATAAAAAGCCTTCTCATCACCAAACACATAGGTGAATCGCTTGGTGCTGGTAGCATCTTCCTTCAAGTCGCAAATCAAAGAAAGACGCCAGTTGGCTCCATCATTAAATACTGCCAAGGCAGCATCAAAGCCATAGCCCAGATAAGGACGAATCAGATTGCGAAACCCCACCTTTCGGCGCAGCACCGAACCATCCTCCATTTCATAATAGAAGAATCCTAACTCATAATTATCTTGCGTTGTCATGCTGCCCAGGAAATACCCCTTGCGGTCTTCGGCATCCTCGTCCAAAACCTCAGGACTCACACGCACCTTGTCGGCATGAAAGTAATCCTGCAGCAACATCTGCCACTTTGAAAGATTGAACTTCGACTGAAAGAGTCGCTTAAATGTTTCTTTATTATATGTTGCCATAACTATCTTTATTTTTTCTGTTCTTACACCTTATTATATATTGAGACTTAAATGAATGACTCAGATACCACAATCTGCGGTTCCAAGATTTCCTCGTTTCTTTCCTCATCGGTATCCAGCGGAATGTTGTAGCGATCAAAGAGTTCATCTATCTTGTCTATGATTTGCGCTACGAGGTCTTCGCTGGATGGTTTCTGCTTCTTTACAAGGCGATTGAAACTGTTGATGCTGGAATTGAGTCCGATGAAGACGCCCAGTTCCACAATCTGCTCCAACTTCTTGATTTGCGCCACAGTCTTCTCCGCATCCACAGCATTCAAAGCTCGGTTCATCGTACGGAGAATGCTCAGCACGGCATTGGTCGATTTATCTTTCTTTCTGTTCTCCATGCTTTCGGCATCCACCACTTTTCTCACCACCTTCTGGTAGGATTCCAATGCCAGTTTTACCTGGTCGTAATGGAAATCCATCACCTTCGCAAAGTCACCCGGCTTCTCCTCCATCTCAGCCTTCATGATGTCCATCGCATCCAAGAATGGGATAGACAAAGCCTTGCCGTCAGCCTTAACCCAATAATACTCCACCTTCTGAGGCGAAGAAAGATAGACGATGGTGGAATGAGAATGTTTTCCGATTTCCCTTACCGTTCGGCTCTTCATCGGCAAAGCCTTGATATGATTGTAGAGTTTGCGATGGGTGCGATAAAGCTCACGGGCTTCTTCCAGGAACTTCAGGTTTCTATCCACAGCATCCTGAATATCAGGATTGAACATCTGGAACTCTTTCACAATTTCCTCTCTAGAGTAAATCTGTGCATCCTCGCCAAAGGCTGAATGGAAGCCCTGCAACTTGATGAGGGCGTTGCTATAGAGATGAATCTCCTGGTTGCCCTGCATCGACGGATAGAACATGTAGTTGTATATCTTGTCTGCCACCGAACCGATACGGTTTACACGACCGATGCGCTGCATCAATCGAGTAGCATTCCATGGCGAATCGTAGTTGATGATGACGTTGGCACGATGCAGATTGACACCTTCGGCAAGCACATCAGAAGTAATCACGATGTTGAATTCATCCGATTGCTCGGCATAGTTGGCATCAAAGCACTTGCGGAGAATATCCTGCCGGTTGGTACGATTGCTGGCACAGACATCCAGAATGTCGTGACGATGCAGACGATTCTGCAGCTGCTCCGTCAGATAATTCACGGTATCTACGCTCTCCGAGAAGATAACCAGTTTGCCTGTAGGATTTATCTCCTTATCAAAGAATTCATGTTTCAGTTTATCGATAAACAGTTCCAGCTTTGGGTCTTCGCTTACCTCATCCCATTTTTTGCAAAGCTCCTTCAAATTCTTAGCATCTTCTTTCAGCATCTCCAGGAACCGTTCGCTGAAATCCTCGTCTTTAAAGACTGTATCTTCCTCTTTCAAGCCTTTTTCTACGGCATATTCTATGATGCGGTCCAGTTCCCAGCCCTTGGCTTGCTTATCCTTCACGTTGATATCGGGAGCAATAATCACCTTGTTCTGGTCAAACATCTTAATCATATCCTCGGTAATGCGGAGGAAGGTATGAAGCGAACGGCGGAAGGCATAGAAACTGCTCTCCAATCGCTTGACCATGTGAACACGATAGATACCTGTCAGCATGGTGGAAATATGAAGGGCAGTAGGATACTTCTTGCGCGCCTCGCCCTGCAAGAACTCTACGGCACGATAGCGGGCATAGTGCAAGCCCTTGCCTGTGGGATTATCTTCGGGATGAGGCGTATCGGTAAGAGTCGCCATCGTACTATAGAAGAGATCGTTCAAACCGCCATTTAATTCATACATCAATTCGTTAGGAGGAAGAATATCCGGGAATACGATGTGCTGATCATCCAAGTCTTTCTTGTAGGCAGGCACATTCTTGATATTATTTCTGGTTCGTCTAACCGTCACCTTATCAATCACTTGCGTTCTTATCTTCTCGTAGAGGTCATCGGTACGCTGGGCAAATTCTGCATTTCTTTCGTTCTTCTTGTCTAACTTACGCTCACGCATCAGCTTATCATATTCTTCTATCCATGGAGAGAAGGTTACAGGCAGATTCTGGATGCCTTCGATGGTAGAATAGCGGGCATTCTGGAAGAGAAGCAAGAGATTCAGAAGATCGGTTGGACGATTATTGAGCGGAGTAGCCGAAAGCAGCATCACCTTCTTGTGATGGCCTTTTACCAAACCTTCGTTCATGCGAGGAGTCTTGCAGATTAACTGCAAATCATCGTATCGGCCAGCGGTGGCTCCACGGAAGTTATGCGCTTCATCAACAATCACCAGGTCATACTCTCCCTTTTCACGGAAGTTGCCTTCGCCCTCTATGATTTTATTCAGACTACCATTGCTCACAAACTGGGCGTAGCGCTTGATGCCGAAAAGCTTGAAAGTATCAGTCCAGTTCTTTTCCAAGGCTGGCGGATAAACCACCAGGATATTGGTGTATCTTCCATTTGCTTCAACAAATCGCTTGGCAATCATCGTGGCAACAATGGTTTTACCCAAACCCACCACATCGGCAAGGAAGAAGCCATTGTGCTGCATCAGCATCTGATAACCCTGAATCACGGCATCGTGCTGATAGCGGATATCCTTCACACCCTCAGGCATTTCCATCGTAAAGTCATCCTCCACCTGCGAACCGAAAGTATCTATCAGCACCTTCATATAGAGTTCGTATGGTGTAGGCAACTGGGCAAGATGAGTCTTCGCCTTCATCTGCTCAATGTCTTGCAGATTCAGAGGAACGGCCTGCTCCCAAAGCTGCTCAAATTCCTGCTTGCAATATTCCACATCATCATAATCTTTCATCGCCACGTTCAACTCATACCGGTTGCTAGGCATGGTTCCCATACCGGAATCGGATAGATTAGAGGACCCCATGATAACCCAGCCATCAGAGTTTGGATTATGGTTTTCCGGGAGAAGAAGATAGAATTTGGCATGGAGGTTTTTGCTTCGATGGATACGCATCTCCAGTTTTTTGTCGATGATGTCCTGGCAAAACTGGAGGATACCTCTCTCCGTCTGCTCATCATAGCCTGCGTTTTTCACTTCTTCAACGAAATCGTGAGAATAGGCATCGATGACGGCTTGTTCATCAATCTGGCCGAAAAAGAGTTTGGATTGCTTACGGAATATGTTGTCGATATTGATACCTACCAATATCTGTATCTTTTTGACCTGTTCAAATTCCTCCCGAAGTTTGAAATAGCCCGAACTTCGGAAATATCCTACTACTGCCTGAAAGGTATGAAAATCAAGCATGTTATGGGCTATTCCCTTGAACTTCTCGAACAGGGAATTATCAGGAGTATTATTGAAAAACTTAGTGCTCATCTGTTGTATCTCCTAAGGGTATTAGCACTTCCGCCATTCCCCTAAGCAGAAACATTCTTGTTAGTTTGTATGGTTGCTACCAAAACAGAAATGGCGTAGGGAATCTATCACTCGCATTACCCTTGCTCGATTGAGGTCCTAGGAAAACCTTTGGCAACAAGAGTAAGAAGCAACAGAAACCTACGCCAAACTTGCATATATAATAGCACAGGATGTACCCTATCCAAACGAATGGAAAGGGCACACCTATGCCTGTGTACATACACACATAAAGCGAAGGCGTCTACCGCTGTCTTCATCTGAATGCCTCTTTTGAAATTTCCTAGGTTTCAATCGAATCAGAAGAAAACGTAGTACACGTCTTTCTTAATTATGATAGGCCAAGCCATGGATTTTTACCTAGCCGGCGACTCATCGCCAGCCATCCACGGCAAGACGTTTGCAAAAGTACGAAAAAGAATTGGGATTTGCAAGAAAATCGGAAAGTTTCTTGCAAATCCCAAATAAAATTGGTTATAAAGCAGCATATATTCAAGGCTTTTGCCCTTACAGGGCGCAGGGAGACAACGCCTTAATACCCAGGGTGTTGCCCTGGGCTAGGAGCTTTTGGGCCTTCAGCCCGTGCTTGAACCACATGCAAAAGTTCGTTGATTTTCTTCTTAACCAGGCATTTTATACTCATGTCTAAGCTTCCAGATAGTTCATCATATCCTCCAATGTATCGAAGTTCTTGACATTCCCCTCCTTTACATTGAGAATAGCCTTATCTAACTCTGATTGTAACTTTTTCTTTTGTAATGTTGCATTCATAATACGATTAAACAATTAAGTTTGATACATTTATTCAGAATAAGGCGTTCTCATATGCTCATGCTTCCATTGCTCAATAGTATTTTCATCTATTAAGCCCTTATCCCACAATTCATTTGCGGCATCTATTGCTTTTTGCGCAAAATAACGGCTATCTGTCGGCATACCATTATCCTTTTTTTCTAGCATAGCATCACCCCTTCCTCTTCTACATTATTATAAAAAGGACTGCCCTTTTTGCTCTGCCAATCCTTCATCGAATACACTATCGGGTGAATCATCTGATTGATTTGCCATCCCAATTCCCAAAGAGGATAGGTGTAATTATCATGATCCTGCTCATCTATCTTATCCTTGTTCAAAAGCACAAGGATGTCCCAGTCGGAATCTGCTTTAGCATCCCTTCTAGCCCTTGACCCAAAAAGAATTACCTTGGCATCTTTCGGCATAATCGACTCCGCTTTCTTCTGAATCGACTTGAGTACCTCATCTTCAAGATGTTCCCTTGTTATTGTCGTCATAACACTATCATTTTAATTACACCGCAAAAATACGAAAAAGAATTGAAACTAACAAATATTCTGAGAGATATTTGCATTTATTCTTTTCTCTTCACCCAAACCTTATGGCTGCCGCGGCCTAGTGAATCTATCGGTGAAGATTTATCACAGGTCAGCTCCTTCAGTTCCATAGAGGCAGCAGTACGGCTCAGGTTGTTGATGGAGGCATAATCCGAGAGGGTGAGGACTCCGTTCTTCTCTATCACCTCTAGGGCTCGGGCGATGCGCTCTTCCTTGGAATAGAGCTGCTTACGGATAACCTTTACGCCACCCATATCACGCTCCAGGTCACGGTCGGTTTCACGCTTCACCTCCTTGATAAACTCAGGAGACGCCTTGAAGTTGATGTCCTTCACGCCCACCTTGCGGTACGTCATCTTATCATCTGGATTCAGAATTTCCCTAGGCTTCTCATCCTCGAAAGCGAGGGAGAGGGAGAAGGTGCCGAAACCTTCCAGATTCACGTTGTACCCCATGGAGAGCATGTCTGTCAGCATATCAACCACATCGGTCAATACAGCCTCCGTGGTACTTTCCGAAATACCGCGATGGTAGTTCTGCATCATCTTGACGAACTCTTTTCGGGATAGTGTACGGTTGGTCACCATCTTGGGATAAACTCTGCGCTTGCCTTCATCACGCAAATCATTCAACTCTTGCAACTTGTACTTAGCCATATCAGTTTCCTTTCTTATTAAGATTGTTATCACTCCTTATTGCAGCAGCCTTTGCATCCTACAGTATTTATGATCATACCTAAGAAGAAAAGACCACAAACCTAGGAAGAAAAGTATTTTATCCTAGGAGAAATCTCCGTTCACCGACGCTGAATGTCCGTTCACCGTCGCTGAACGGCGGTTCAACGTCGGTGAATGGCGGTTCAACGTCGGTGAACGTAGATTTCTACCTTGCAAAGATACAACTTTATCAGATATAAAACAAGACTTTTCCTGAATATCTTTACTTTTCCGGCCATAATTCTTCGTTTTTTGAGCTTATTTCTTTGCGTATCCCAAATAATTGTGTTAACTTTGTAGTCAGATTGCAAGCCAAAGGTCAAAGGATTGCAAGACTAAGACTGAACTTTCACATATGGGGAAGTTAAGGGAAGTTAGAGAAGTTAGAGGGAAGTTAAGGGACAAATGTCCTACGTTTTACGCCAAAAGACTAACGTCTCTTAACTTCCCGAACGACCGTAGGGAGTGATAACTTCTTTAACTTCAATTAATTCCCTCACTTGCGAAACTTGAATTAAGATTAGACATTCTTATGAGTATGAAGATATTAGCAACCAGCGACTGGCACCTGGGCAACCTGTTTCACGGCAACGACCGTCTGCCGGAACACAAGCATTTTCTGAAATGGCTCCTGGAACAGATAGCTGGACAAAAACCCGATGCTCTCCTCATAGCAGGAGACATCTTTGATAACGGAAATCCATCGGCAGCGGCACAGACCGTTTATTACGAGTTTCTTGCCGATGCTACCCAACTGTGCCCGAACATGCAGGTCATCATCACCGCCGGTAACCACGATTCCGCCAGCCGACTGGAGGCTCCCCGTCCGCTGCTCACCCGATACCACGTGGAAATAAGAGGAAACGTAAGGAAAATCTGGCAGCAGGGAGAAAGCGGGGACGATGATAAAACCGGCGGACATTGGATCTATTCCTTCGATGACCTCATCATCCCCGTAACCAACGAGGAAGGAGAAGAAGTCATCGTCCTCGCCGTACCTTTCCTTAGAAGCGATGTGGTGCAGAACGCCAGTTACTCGCAGGGAGTCAACGACTTTCTGAGAGAACTGACGGCTGAGGCTCGACAGAAATATCCGGGCAGGAAGTGCATCATGATGGCACACATGTACGCCAAGGGTTCAGATATCGCCAAGAAGGATGCGAGCGAGAAGATCATCATCGGCGGACAGGAGGAAGTGGACCTGGAAGGATGGAACGACCATCCCGACTATATGACTTGCGGACACATCCACAAACGGCAACATATCTGGAACACCGACTGGGCAAGATATACGGGAAGTATCCTCCCGATGTCGTTTGCCGAGAAAGACTACACCCACGGCATCGACCTCATCACCATAGAACACGGAGAAGAGGAGGAAGGAAAGGAAACCGGCAAGAGCAAGGAATGGAAAGTAGATTTCCTGGAATACAAGCCTCAGCACGCCCTCCGCATCCTGCCCGAAGATGAGGAAGAACTGACCTTCAAGAAATGGCAGAAGCTCATCAATTCTGAACTCTCAGAGAGAACAGACGGCGAACTGAGCGACCATTTCGACTACGTGATGCTGAAGGTGAAACAGGAGAAACTGACCAGCGATGACATCAAGGAACTGGAGAAACTCGTCAACGAAAAGGATGCCGTGCTCTGCAAAATCCAGCGCATCATCCCGCAACTGGACCTCTCCACCATCCAGGGTTCCCAGCACATCACCAGCATAGAAGACATCATCAACCGTCCTCCGCTCGACACGCTGAAGGAAGCCTTCGCCATCAGACACAACGCTCCGATGAACGAAAGACAGGAGAAAATGTTATCCGATTTATTAACGACATCATCATTATGAAATTCCTACAACTCGAAATACTCAACCTCGCTTCGCTTGACAAACAGGGAGGCGAGGTCATCAACTTTGAAGAAGGTGCCTTAGGCGAGAGTACCATCTTCAGCATCGTAGGTCCGACGGGAAGTGGCAAGTCTACCCTACTCGATGCTATCTGCCTTGCCCTCTACAACCGCGCCCCTCGCTACCCCAGGAAGAAAGGAGACAAGAACCAGAGCATCGAGATTTTCGGAGCTGCCGATGCCAGCGAAAGTAACCGTCTGGCTCCTACCGACAGCCGAAACATCCTGACCCGGGGCAAGAAAGAGGGCTACAGCAAACTCACCTTCCTTGCCAACAACGGCAGCATCTACCGCGCAGAATGGCACGTCAGATTCCAGAGAGTGCGCTACGAAAACGCCAAGACTGCGCTTTATAAAATCACGAGAAAGGGAGAAGAGATAACAGAGGAAGCTGCCAACTGGAACGAGCTGCCGAACATCATCGGACTCGACTACGACCAGTTTCTCCGTACCGTACTCATCGCCCAAGGCTCGTTTGCCAACTTCCTGACGGCAAAGGAAAACGAGCGGTACGAACTCCTGGAAAAACTCATCGGATGCGAGGAAACTTATACGAACATCGCTACTGAAATCAAGAAGGCGAAAGACCAGGCGACGGATGCCTACAACCAGATGGCAGCATCGGTGGAAGCTGTAAAACAGAACCTGCTGAACGATGAAGAACTCGCCCAACTGAAGGAGGAAATCGCCCGGTTGGAAAAGGCTGAGAAGGAACTCGACAGCCAGTTGCAAGCCATCTCAAAAGACCTGCAATGGTTTGAGGAAAACGATAAGCAAATCAAGCAAATCGCTATCTGCCAGACATATATGGAGCAAGCAGCAGATTCCATTAAAGCGATGCAAGCCCAGATTCTCCATCTGCAGTTGCACGATGAAGTACAGCCAGCTGTCAACCTACTGCAGGAAGTAGAGCGACAGACGCAAAGCATCCACGAGCAGGAAGAAAACATCCTGAAAGCGGAAGCAAACATCAAAAGTCAAGAGTCTGCCATCGACGAAAGCGAGAAAACTCTCGCCAGTCTGAAGGAAGCAGTAAGCAAGGCACAGGAACAGCTGGAAAAGGCACTGCCGGTCATCGCTGAAGCAAGGGCGCTGAAAACCAAAATGGAAGCGGCTATGCCGAATCTGAAAGAAAAGAAAGAGGCATTGGAGTTGGCTCAGAAAGAGAATCAAACTGCCCAGAAAGACGTGGAGGAAAACGCCCGAAACATCCAAAAATGGGAAGCAGAAACGGAGAAAGCGAACCTTGCCCTCAAAACGACAAAGGAAGAGATTGCCAAGCAGAAACAGGTTCTGCACGAAGCGACGCAAGCCGCTGAACAGGCTTGGGAGACGGAAAGAAACAAGACTGCCGGACAGAATATAGAGGAACTGCAGAACAGCAAGACTGTAGCCGACAGGAAACTACAGGATGTCCAGCAAGCCATCAAGGTTGTGGCTCATCTCGATGCCGCCACAGCAGAAAAGCAGAAGAATGAGGAGCGCATCCTGGTCTTGGGCAAGAGAAATGCCAAGATAGATGAAGCGCTGGGCAAGTTGACCATCGAGGCTCTGACCCAAGAGACCCTGACGCTGAGAAATGCCTATACCCTCATGGTGAGTGAGAAATGGGAGATTCATCGTGCCAACCTGACCGAAGGCAAACCTTGTCCGCTCTGTGGCAGCACGACCCATCCGTATCATACCGACAACAGACAGTTTGAGGAAGCCACCACGGAACTCTCGCAACTTCTGAAAGTCAAGGAGAATCTGCTGAAACTGCAGCAGAAAGAGGAGAAGGATCTTTCCGGCGAGAGAAAACAGAACGACGGCGAAGTACAGACGCTCCAGAAACAACAGGAAAAGCTCTCGGAAGAAATAGCCAGTTACGAAGAGGAATGGAAGGCGCTCATCGCCCAGTATCCAAAGATTCCAAAGGCTGAGGCAGAACTGAAATCGCTCTTGCCTATCTATGAAAACAAGGCGAAAGATGCGAGCAGCAAACTGAGCCTGTTTAACAAGATTCAGAAAGAGATAGAACGGCTGACCCAACTCAAGGATAAGGCTGTGAAGGATGAAGCTGCGTATGAAAGCAAGGCTTCAACAATACAGAACAAGGCCCAAGAAAACACTTCAACCTGCGCCACAAAACTAGCTGAGCAAAAAGCACTTACCGCCAACCTCATCTCACAGCAAAAGAGCAAGGAGGAGGCTTACGAGAAAGCCCTTCAGGCATGGAATAGTACCAAGAAGGAAATGGAGGAATGGCAGGAGAAATACAAGCAGATTCTGAATGGAGAAGAACCAGATGCGGCTGAACAAAGACTGACAGCAGCAAAGGATGAGGCTACGAAAGCAGCTGATAACCAGAACGAGAATATCAACAAACTGAAGGCTGAACTCGCCAACAGTAAAGGTTCGCATCAAACCATGCTGTCTCAGAACAAGACGATGAAAGAGAATCTGCAAGCGAAGGAAAAGGAACTCGACCTTTGGATTGAGGAATACAACAAGCAGCTTGAAGAAAAGAGCATCGAAGGAAAAGACTCCGAAGAGGAAGGCATCGAGAAAAGAAGTATCGAACCAAGCCTTATCGACCGAAATATCATCCGAGAGATGCTTCACTCTACCGAAGACTGGAACGCTATCCGACGGGAAAAGGACGAAAAGGAGAAAGCCGTGGCTTCAACAACTGCTCTTTACCAGAGCGCAGAAAAGGCGCATCAGCAGCACTTGGAACATCAGCCTGCCCAAACCCGTGATGCTCTCCTAGCCATTCAGCAGGAGTATCAGGAAAGAAGCCAGCGCAACGAACTGATTGCTGCCAACGCCAGGATGCAGAACCATCAGGAAGCCGTGAAGCAGTTGGGTGAGAAGGCTGAGGCTCTGAAGCTAGTAACCCAGGAAAAGGACGACTGGACAGCCATTACGGATGCCATCGGAGCTGACGGCAAGACGCTGCGCAAGATAGCCCAATGCTATACGCTCAGTTTCCTGATAGCGCACGCCAACCAGGAAATCAGAAAGTTCAACAGCCGTTACGAACTGCAGCAGGTAAAGCATTCGCTGGGCATCAGAGTCATCGACCACGACCGTGCCGACGATATCCGAGACACCACCTCCCTATCAGGTGGCGAAACCTTCATCGTGAGTCTGGGTCTCGCCTTGGGCTTGTCGGCATTATCCTCCCGCAACATCTCCTTCGAGAACCTGTTCATCGACGAAGGCTTCGGAACCCTCGACCCCGATACCCTAGCCACCGTCATCGACTCCCTCGCCATGCTGCAAAGTTCGCAAGGCAAGAAGGTGGGCGTCATCAGTCATACCGACACGATGAGCGAGCGCATCACCACCCAGATAAGGATTATCAAGAATGGCAACTCCGGCAGCAGCCATATCGAGATCTATCCGTAACAGAACGAAATATCTGACGATAGCAAGTTATGCTCTGAATAACTCCCAACCATTCGAGTTACTTTAGAAAGCACTTGCTATCGTACAGAAATAAATTGTATATTATAATACGTTTTACACGTCATGATTCAATACTACCCAATAACCATTCTTGCGACCTCCTTCACGTTTCAAGACCTGAAATTCTTCCTGTAAAGACTTTAGTTCCTGAGAAATCTTTCTTGCAGATATGCCCATCATTCTTGCTAATTCTGGTATTGTTAACTTAGCATTTTCAGACAACGCCCCCATGATAAGCATCTGTAATTCAGACTGTTCTTTCTTGCATTCTTTCTTGCATTCTTTCTTGCATTCTTTACCAATAGGCACACCGATATAGTCTAAATTACATGGTATATCGATTAAGAAATATGTACGTTCCTCATCGGTCTCAATTATTGCACGAGGCGAACCGTTTTCCTGCAACTTCTGCTGAATAGTAGGAATCCCCGTAGCTCTACCCTCTGTCAAATTCAATTCCTTTAAGAACTCTCCCAATCGGCGATTTGTGTATCGACGAGAACGAAGCATACGAGCTTCTTTTATAGCCTGCATAGATATTGTGTGATTAGGTCCTCCAAAATTGAGAATACTAATCTTATCTGGTTCGATAGTTATCTCAACAGGTTCTCTTTCAATATAACTGCGATGATAAAGGCTGTTTACGACAGCTTCTTCCAAAGCTTGATAAGGATAATTATATGTAACAACGGAACGTTCGGTATCCTCTGGCTTATGAATTGTTTTCTGAATAATATTTGTCTTGAGATAATTCATCGTATCACGAATCATCTTAGGCACACAACCCCTTATCGGTGCAACCTCTATCATATTATCAGGATCTTGTAATCTCCCCTTAGAGAATATTACGATTTCAACCTGGGTCATTTTGAAGAATTTCTCAGGATGCTCACAGAACATCATCGCAGCAACATTCTTGACCTTGAAACCTTCTGGTGTAGTTTCCAACAAGTCCATTTGGTCAAGAACTATTTTCAAGTTTTCACCCGATAGATCTTGATCTGCCAAATCACTACCTACTTCAACAAGAAAGTCTCTCAACAAAGTAGCCGAAATATCCCTAAGACTTATCTGATCATTGCCACGGTCGTCAAAAGGTGTACGATTAGCCAAATTTATCAGCTCACGTTCATACTCATCTTTCGGCACAATGCTACTACTATTATAGCGGATATAATAGTTGAAATCCTTCTGCTTTGCAGTAATACGATCAGGCACCTTATATGGACGGCGTTCTCCTGCCGTCACTTTGATTACAAGAATAGTCTTGCCATCAACCTCTTCAATGAAAAGACGAGGTTGATAGTATGGACGGATAAGATTATTGTAACCAACCATATCTTTCTCTATCTGTTCTATCAAATTAGGATTAACACCTAAAACAGGACGAACAGCATGACCGCGTTCTTCCTTTACACCAACAATGATATACCCACCACCAGTGTCTTCAAAATCATTGGCAAAGGCACAGATGCTACGATATATTGTATCTGGATTCCAACCTTCCTTGTATTCAAGCTGGTTGCTTTCTACTGCACTTCCACTAAGAAGGCTTTCTATATTTATTGGTAATGCCATGATTTATTAATTTTATATCGTACAAATATACTCTTTTTATTTGATACCAACAACTTCTTTATAATTATTTAGCAATAAAATGAAGATACTATTTTAATTGGTCTATCCCAATTACACCTTATTATATATAGGACACACATCCTAATCCATCATACATACCATACGTTTGGCAGCCTTATACCAAATGTATGGTATGTTCTTTACACCCTGTATGGTAGTCTTTTTACACCCCATGTGGTATTGCCCAAGTGGGGAAATCGCAGTACCTTTGCACCCAGAAAAGCGAACAGGGCATCACAATCGATGTGGCTTACCGCTATTTCGCCACACCGAAACGCAAGTTTATCGTTGCTCGGCATACCACATATCCTGGTGGCTATCAACAAGATGGACCTGGTTGATTTCAGTAAAGATGTATACGACAAGATTGTTGCCGACTATAAGAAGATGTCGGAGGCGCTGGATATCAGTTCCCTGACTACCGAGGTTATGCGGGCAGAGTAAGCGGCGGCATCATCCGTCCGGGCGATAAGATAAGAGTATTGCCATCGGGCACGGAGAGCACCGTGAAGAGCATCGACTTCGTAGAGGAGCACTTGGAGGAGGCTTATGCCCCTATGAGCATTACTCTGACGCTGAACGATGACATCGACATTTCGCGTGGCGACACCCTCGTGAAGATAGATAAATCTGCCCGCATCTTCACACTCGATACAGGCAGACTCTTCCCAGAGACCTACCAGTTGATCGACAAGACAAACATGACCTACGGCATCAACCTGGAAGTGTTCTTCCCAAACTATGAGGCGGTGCAGCAGATGGTGAAGGAAGAAGGCATCAACCTCTTCTATAATTCGATTGAAAGCCGACACCGCTGCTGCCAGGTTAGAAAACTGGAACCGCTGAAGCGGGCGATGCAGGGACTGGATGTATGGATTTGCGGATTGAGAAAGCAGCAGAGCGTAACCCGCAAGGATATGCAGGTAGTGGAATGGGACGACATTCATAACCTGATTAAGGTGAACCCGCTCATCAACTGGAGCGAAGAGGATGTGGAGCAGTATGTAAAGAAGCACCATGTGCCTTATAACAAGCTGCAGGACAAGGGATATATCCGCTGCTCGATATTCTAGCCGGACTTCCCTCCGTCATCTATGGCGTATGGGGTACCCTGCTCATCGTGCCTTGGGTTTCAAAGCATGTTGCTCCCCTTTTCGTAGAGTTCTCTTCGGGATATACGGTTCTGGCGGGCGGCATCGTATTGGTGTTGAGTTTCGGAGGCAGGTTCATCATGAGTCATTTCTCGAAGAATAAAATATAATCGCCCTGCAAAGGCAAAAGCTTTTGGCTTTTTAAAGCTTTTGCCCTTACAGGGCGACATTGTTGCTTGCATGTTAACCCAGGGTGTTGCCCTGGGCTAGGAGCTTCTGCCCTTTCAGGGCGTGTGGGAAAAGCCAAAACGCGATGCAGGGCGTGTTGGGAAAAACAAAACGCGATGCAGGGCGTGTTGGGATTAAACCTTATTTCCCTCTTTTGGGAAAACCACGGTTGGCTTGAAGGTCTTAGCCTCCTCAAAGTCCATCAGGGCATAAGCGATGATGATGACGGTATCGCCCACCTGCACCTTGCGGGCTGCAGCACCGTTCAGGCAGATACAACCGCTGCCACGCTCACCCTTGATAATATAGGTCTCCAAGCGCTCACCATTGTTGTTGTCTACAATCTGAACCTTCTCGCCTGCTATCAGATTAGCAGCGTCCATCAAGTCCTCATCGATGGTGATGCTACCCATATAATTCAGGTTAGCCTCAGTTACGGTTACACAATGGAGCTTACTCTTCAATACTTCTATCTGCATTGTTCTGTTATTACTTGATCTGTTACGGATTAAACTTAATAAAGAAATCTATCGAGGAATTATCCCTTATACTTGATATGGTCGATGAGACGGATAGGAGTCTTACCGCAATAAACGGTGATGCAACCTACCACATAGGCACTATCCTCCCATGAAGAAACATCCTGCAGGCTGTCGCCATCCACAATCTGGAAATACTCTACCTCCAGACCCTCTACAGCATTGATGTCAGCAACCACCTTATCGTGAGTTTCCTGTACTGTATGAGTCTTGGCATACTCCACACTCTCCTTCAGGGCCTTATAGATGTTTGGCGCAATGGCACGCTCATCAGGAGCCAGCAAAGTATTACGGCTGCTCTTAGCCAAACCATCCTCATCACGGACAATAGGACACTCCACAATCTGCACATCGCTGTTGATGTACTTCACGAGCTGCTTGATGACAGCAATCTGCTGCCAATCCTTCTCACCGAAATAAGCACGAGTTGGTCGAACGATATAGAAAAGACGGCTCACTACCTGACATACACCATTGAAATGACCCGGGCGCTTGGCACCCTCCATCACGGTAGAAACAGGTGGAAACTCAAAGTGGCGTGTATCTGGTGTAGGATACATCTCCTTCACCGATGGTGCAAACACATAGTCAGCACCACAAGCCTCCAAGAGCTTGCAGTCAGCATCGAGGGTACGAGGATAGCGATCCAAGTCACCCTGATCATTAAACTGTGTAGGATTCAGGAACACAGAAACTACAGTCACGCCATTATCCTTCACACAGCGCTTAACAAGAGAGGCGTGACCCTCATGCAGCGCACCCATAGTTGGCACAAGGCCGATTTCCTTTCCCTCCTTACGACACATGAAGAGTTCGTTCTGGAGGTCAACAATCTTATTGAATACTTTCATCGTCATAATCTGTTTTCGGGTGCAAAATAACAACTTTTTTCTCAAATGAGAAAGAAAAAACCTAAAAATATGCGAATTATTGCCGAAAATAATGAATTTCGGAGAAAAAATGCCCCTATTTGAAGTTTTTTTTGTACCTTTGCACGTAATTCGTAAGAATAAAATTTAAATTTTATGGCAAAAAAAGTATTATTTATCAATCAGGAGATCGACCCATACGTAGCCGAGTCTCACATGTCAATCATGGGACGCGAACTGCCTCAGAAGATGCAGGAAGCAGGTTTTGAGATCCGCACCTTCATGCCTAAGTGGGGCACCATCAACGAGCGTCGCGGACAATTGCACGAGGTCATTCGCCTGTCTGGTATGAACCTTATCATAGATGATACAGACCATCCGCTGATCATCAAGGTTGCATCTATACCAACAACACGACAGCAGATTTATTTCATCGATAATGACGACTATTTCAAGAGCCGCCAGATGGGTACCGATGAAAACGGAAAGGAATATGCCGACAACGGAGAAAGAGCTATCTTCTTCGCACGTGGCGTATTGGAAACCGTAAAGAAGCTCCGCTGGCAGCCTGATGTAATCGTCTGCCAGGGTTGGGCTAGCGCAGTAGTGCCATTCTATGTAAAGACTGCCTACAGCGAAGAGCCTTCATTTGCAGAATCAAAGGTGATTACCGCTCTCTATACCAACGAACTCAAGGGTGAACTGGGTACCAACTTCAAACGTTGCGTTGCCTTCCGCGATGCCAAGTCTGAACTGCTCGACAGCTATCAGGACGACTTCAACTTCATTGAGCTCGGCAAACTCGCCATCGACTATAGCGACGGTGTGGTAGAAGGTGAAGAAGAAGCTAACCAGATTCTCTTTGATTATGCGAAGGAGAAGAACAAGCCTGTACTGGCTTATCCGGGAGAAGATATCAAGGAGCCATACGCAGACTTCATCAACAAGGTTTGTCCTGACGCAGAATAAAATTCCGACAACAGAGACACATACATACAAGGATAATGAAAATTTTAAGACTCTTAACAGTATTAGTAATAGCAGCGCTTACTTTCGCTGCATGTGATGATACCACCGAGGGAATCGGTGGTAGCATCACTAATAAGATAGACAACATTAACATTTCTAACTCAGCGTTCAATGTTACCACAAAGTCTATAGTAGCAGGTGCCGTATTGAGCCGCAACAACACGGGGCTCATCGGAAAGATGAAAGACCTGGAAACCGGCAACTATGTAAAGGGTGACTACATGACCCAGTTGAGCGTATTGCCTACTTTCTCTGTAGATACACTCGATTACATCAAGCAGGCAAATAAAGGTTCTATCGAAGCAGACTCATGCTACCTCCTGGTTTCATACAATGCCAGCTACGGCGATACCATCGCCCCAATGAAGGTGACAGCCTATGAAATGACAAAGCCGATGGCAGAAGATAAGGAGTATTACTCTGATTATGATGCCTTCAAGGAAGGCTGGGTAAGCGAAAACAACCAGCACTGGAGCAGTAATTACAACTTGAGCAATACATCAGATGTCAAGAACTTCAAGATATACTTGAATAAGGAGTACAAGAAAGATGGCAAGACATACAAGAACTATGGTTCTTACATCATGCAAACATACGCCGAACATCCTGAGTACTTCAAGACCAACTACAAGTTCCTGCACAACGTCTGCCCTGGCTTCTATATCAAGAACGTAGGCGGTACGGGTAACATGGCTAAGATCTGGAATACAGAGCTTATCTTCTACTGGACCCGCCACAAGACCATCAAGGCTAAGGACGGCGTTACAGACAGTACTGCTGTAAGCATCGGATACAACCGTTTCGATGGCACAGAAGAGGTATTGCAGCTCAACAAGATTGAGAACGATACCAAGAACTTGGAGGAGTTGGCAAATCAAAATCAGCAGAACTGTACTTATCTCAAGTCGCCGGCAGGTATCTTCACCGAGGTTACCCTCCCTATCGAAGATATCATGAAGGGACATGAGAAGGATACGCTCAACACAGCTACCATCTCTTTCCCACGACTCAACAATGAAAACGAAGACAACCCATACAACTTTGCTACACCAAGCACCATCCTGATGGTTCAGAAAGATAGTTTGCAGTCGTTCTTCGAAAAGAGCAAGTTGGCTGACAATCGTACTTCTTATACGGCAAGCTACAGCAGTACCGGCACCTACAAGAATGCCTATACATTCCAGAATATCGCCAACCTGATTTCTGCCATGTATAAGAACAAGGGCAAGGGAGAAAACTGGAATAAAGTAGTGCTGGTTCCTGTAAACGTCATCACAACTACACAGGGATATACTACCGTCATCTCCAAGATTAATCACGATATGTCACTCGCTTCTACCCGACTCATCGTGGGTACGGATGATCCTGACAAGGATTATACCACAGACAAGGTGACAGGTAAGAAGGTGGCATCTGGTCCGATCCGAATCAAGGTGATTTACAGTAAGTTTAAAGAAGAATAAGCATTCATAACGCAAAGTAAAAAAGGAAACGAAACATGGCAGATAATTTTTTGGAGCGTCATCGCGAAGAATACGAAATACGCAAGGCTGCATGGCTCAAGAAAAAGAAACTATTCATGAAGTCAGGCAAGAAACAGAAGCCCCAGACACAGATGCCACGTCCTGATGACGAAGCGTTATAAACACGAAAAAATATTCAGAATCCTGAGAAAGAGGGTGTATCATAAAGCATTTGAATGTTTATGATACACCCTCTTAACTTTGCCGGTTAGTCCTTAAAAACCGCTGCATAAGTACAAAAAAAAGCCATTTAATACAAAATAAAACAAAATTAATTTGGAGTTTACCCATTTTTTTATATCTTTGCATTGCAAATTAAAAGTATTTAATATTAAACAGACAAAAAGCAATAAAATAAAAATAATCAAGATATTTGCAGGATACAAGTTACTTGCAATATATGAGATACTTGGTTTATGTTTATAGATAATGGAGAAATTACTCTCATAAAGAATATGTTTTTAAGTTTAAACAAAAATGCTAAAGTTAGATGTTAGTAATTATAAGTCCCCGTAGTGACCGTGAGGCTACTGCGGGGACGCTTTTTCAATTTATAGTATATAGAAACAAAAAGGGCAAGACCAGAGATGGCCTTGCTCAATCTATTTTTATAACTCTTTATCTATATTATAAGATTCTACCTGTAAGAGAGTACTTCAAAACAGGATAAACCTTTAAATATAAACATCAGACTACTGAACTTAATCTATTACCGTAAACTTGGCATATTTCAGCAGAAGCTGTTTGGTGCCAGAATGAACGAACTCCACCGTAGCCTTCGTATTCTCACCAGTACCTTCAATCTTCAATACTGTTCCCCGTCCAAAACGCTGATGTTCTATCTTCATTCCCTCCTGCAAACCGCAAGAAGAACTGCCAGCAGATGAAGCTGTAGAAGAAGAAACTGATGATGCAGAAGATCCAGTACCGCGAGAAGCAGGATGAGAAGAATGCGTCTCCATATAACGCTTCGCTGCATTCAGCGCTCTAACAGACTTGAAATTACCTTCAGAGAGAGATGAGCGTCCGGAAACAGACGAGCGTCCGGAAGTACGTGAAGTCTCCGGTTCATCATCAAAGAGAGAAGGCTTAGGATCTGCTACAAACTGCGATGCTACCGGTTTGGAATTCTGATACCTGCTACTGTATCTAGGCTGCTCAGCATCCTCCCACGGTCTGCGAGGACGCTGCGCTCTCGCCCACTCCGGCTGGTCAGACATAGAGCCAAACAAGCTTCCACCAGCCTCATCCAGGCTATCAATCAACTTGCCGTCAATCTCATCGATAAACCGACTCGGATTATCAAACTCCATCTTGCCATATCGCCAGCGGTTCTTGGCGTTCGTCAGGATACAATGTTTCTCAGCTCGCGTAATGGCTACGTAAAGCAATCTCCGTTCCTCCTCCAGGTCTCGGAGCGAAGCAGCAGAAAGCGGACTCGGGAAGATATTCTCTTCCAAACCAACCACGAAAACCGTAGGAAACTCCAGACCCTTGGCAGCATGAACCGTCATCAGAGAAACACGAGGTTCATCCTTATCACCATCGCTGTCAGCATCGGTAAGCAGCGCCACATCCTGCAGATAATCCTGCAGGAAGAGTTCATCGAACTTACCCTCTTCACGCCGTTCCTCCACAAAAGCCGACATACCGCTCAAGAATTCCTCCAGGTTCTCCTGACGTGCCAGATCATCGGCATCCTTGCCCGACATGATATCCTGACTGATACCACTCTCCTTGATAATGGCATCACCCAATTCATAGACATCCGTGGTTTGAGCCCGTTCGATAAACGAAGAAATCAGCAATCTGAAGGTTTCCAGCTTGTTCATCGTACCCTTGTTTACCGCCAGTCCATACCGCTCAGGAGCACCGATTACCTCCCAGAAACTCACCTGGTTCTGATGGGCACAGTCAGCAATCTTCAGCACCGTAGTAGCCCCTATTCCTCGCGCCGGATAGTTGATGATACGCTTGATAGCCTCTTCATCATCCGGATTCGCCACCAGACGGAAATAAGCAATAATATCCTTAATTTCCTTGCGCTGGTAGAAGCTCAGTCCACCATAAATGCGATAAGGAATACCCTGCTTTCTGAACTCCTCCTCGAAGCTGCGACTCTGGGAATTGGTGCGGTATAGAATGGCAAAATCACTATACTGGCAGCCATCCTCGCGCCGGATACGCTTCACGTCCTTCGCCACAATCGCCGCCTCTTCCTTGTCGCTGTAAGCAGGCTTATACTGAATCTTCTCACCCTTCGCATTCTCGCTGAACACATCCTTAGGAATCTGGTTGCGGTTATGCTTGATCAGACTGTTAGCCGCCTCAACGATGGTCTGGGTAGAACGGTAATTCTGCTCCAGTTTGAAGAGACGCGTGCCCTGAAACTGGCGCTGATAGTTGAGAATATTATCGATATTGGCACCACGGAAACTATAGATACTCTGCGAGTCATCACCCACGGCACAAACACGCTGCTTCTCCTGACAGAGTTGCATGACGATAGACATCTGAACGTGATTGGTATCCTGATACTCATCCACCAGGACATAATCGAAACGGGCGGCATATTTGTGGCGAATATCCTCATGTTCTCTGAAGAGCTGATAGGTAAGCGTCAGCAAATCATCGAAATCCATGGCATTGGCCTGCTTGCAGCGCTGCACGTAAGCCACGAAAATCTTACCAACCTCAGGCATCTGCGCACGCTTGTTCTGCTCGAAGATAGCCGCATCGCTCTCATAAGCCGCAGCACTCATCAGGTTGTTCTTCGCCATCGAAATCTTGGCATGAACGGCAGCAGGCTTATACTTCTTATCATCCAGCCCCATCTCCTTCACTATCGCCTTGATCAGCGAGCGCGAGTCACTTTCGTCATAAATGGTAAAGTTGTTGTTGAAGCCGATATGCTCAGCCTCTGCTCTCAGGATTCGGGAGAAGATGCTGTGGAAGGTACCCATATAGAGATGCTGGGCGAGATCATTTCCCACCAGTTTTCCGATACGTTCCTTCATCTCCCTAGCCGCCTTGTTGGTAAAGGTGAGCGCCATGATGCTCCAGGGTTTCATGCCCTGGCTCAGGAGATAAGCTATTTTATAAGTAAGCACACGCGTTTTACCCGAACCTGCACCGGCTATCACCAGCGAAGGTCCGTCAATATATTCTACCGCAGCACGCTGCGCTTCGTTCAAGTCGTTCAGTAAATCCATGAATCAATATTTGAGGCAAAAAACTATTTTAAGGTCACCCCTATCAACTATAAACTATAAACTATCAACTAAGTATTACTTCACCCTATATCCTCCCACAGCCGTGCTCGGGTCGAAATCTTCGCCCTCACGAGGGAAGGTAGGGATAAATCTCATCTGATGTTCTATCTGTCGCTGGCGCTTCTTCATATAAGCGCTAGGATGCAGCGAACTGAATTTGCGCGGATTAGGAAGTGTAGCTGCTATCAGCGCACACTCGCCACGAAACAGATCTTTCGCTTTCTTGTCGAAATGATATTCTGCAACCGCATCCACACCATAGATACCCGGTCCCATCTCTATGCTGTTGAGATAAACCTCCATGATGCGCTGCTTGCTCCACATCATTTCGATGAGGAAGGTAAAGTAGACTTCAAATCCCTTGCGGGTCCATGAACGGCCAGGCCACAGGAAGACATTCTTAGCAGTCTGCTGACTGATGGTACTGGCTCCATGCACCTTTCCACCACGTGCATTATTCTTCGCCGCACTCTCGATGGCATTGAAGTCGAAACCGTGATGCTTCAGGAATCTCGCATCTTCGCTCGCCATTACCGCCACTGGCATGTGAGGCGAAATCTTATCCATCGAAATCCAATGATGATGCAGGGTAATACTCTCTCCATCAGCTACTTGCTGGAAGCATCGGATAAACATCAGAGGAGTGACATACACAGGAATGAACCTATATGCCACTACAGCAAGAATGGTGGTACTGAAAAACAGCACCACCACCCATTTTACTATATTCTTGATTTTCTTCAAAATCATCTATTTAGTTTTTCCCTTCCGGGAGCATGAAAGTTATTACTTCAATGTACCGTTGTTGGCTGCGTTAACCATAGCCTGGCTAGCATACATGTAAACCTCTACACGACGGTTCTGGGCACAAGCAGCAGTAGTATTAACAACAGGGTTAGCAGAACCAAAACCCTGAACATTCTTTACCTGACGGCTGGTAACACCGCAAGAAGCGAGATAGTTGTAAACTGCCTCAGCACGCTTCTGGCTCAAAGGCAAGTTGATACCGTCATTACCTGTAGCATCAGTATAACCCTGGATAGAAACCTCGCAGTCGGTATTGTTCTTCAATACACCGGCAAACTGAGCCAAATCAGTCTTTGCGCTGCTGCTGAGAGTAGAACCGTTAGTTGGGAAGAGGATACCAGAAGCAAATGTTACCTTAACGGCAGACAAGCCATTGGCATCTGTTACAGTCTCAACCTGTGCATTCTTCACCTGTTCAGCCTCAGCCTTCACCTTATCCATGTGCTTTCCGATGAGGTTACCAGCACCGCCACCAACAGCTGCACCGATAGCAGCACCAACGAGAGCACCTGTACCACGATGGCTATTGTTGAGCAATCCACCAACGAGAGCACCCAGAGCTGCACCAGAACCGGCACCTACTGCTGTACCTGTCTTCTGATTGGTTCCACAACTTGAGAAAAGCAAGCACAAAGAGAGGCCTGCAACTGCAAAATTAGTCTTTTTCATTTTAAAATCTCCTATATTTATGTTATTTAATTGCAAAGATAACTCTTTTTTCTCCATAATGGAGAGTTTTCTAATATTTTTTTGTATTTTTGCATGCAAATTTAAGGGTATTTGTCGAAATAGAGCTAGGAAATCACCTATTTGGGGGTGGAAAATCCCTAAAAGTAGGATTTCAGACATCTGCAGACAGATGAACTGCCGTCAGCAGATGATGAAGGGGCTCATGCTTATACCTTAATATATAAATAACAGAAGAAATAAAAAACAAAATAAATAGAATAAAGCAATATGGCTAAAGAACTCAAGAATTTAACCAAGCGCGCTGACAACTACAGTCAGTGGTACAATGATTTGGTAGTAAAGGCTGATCTCGCTGAGTTGTCACCAGTTCGTGGTTGTATGATTATCAAACCATACGGTTACGCTATCTGGGAGAAGATGCAGCAGCAGCTCGACAAGATGTTTAAGCAGACAGGTGTACAGAACGCATACTTCCCTCTCCTCATCCCGAAGAGTTTCTTCTCTCGTGAGGCTGAGCACGTGGCAGGTTTCGCCAAGGAGTGTGCCGTAGTTACCCACTACCGCCTCCGTTCTACAGAGGATGGCAAAGAGGTTGAGGTTGATCCTAACGCAAAGCTCGATGAGGAGCTCATCATCCGTCCTACTTCTGAGACCATCATCTGGAACACCTATAAGAACTGGATCCATTCATGGCGTGATCTCCCTATCCTCTGCAACCAGTGGTGCAACGTAATGCGTTGGGAGATGCGTACCCGTCCGTTCCTCCGTACTTCTGAGTTCCTCTGGCAGGAGGGTCATACCGCTCATGCCACTAAGGAAGAGGCTGAGGCAAAGGCTCAGGAGATGCTCAAGGTTTACGCTGAGTTTGCAGAGAACTACATGGGTGTTCCTGTATTGCAGGGTGTGAAGAGTGAGACTGAGCGTTTCGCAGGTGCTCTCAACACCTATACCATCGAGGCAATGATGCAGGATGGCAAGGCTCTCCAGAGCGGTACTTCTCACTTCCTGGGTCAGAACTTCGCCAAGAGTTTCGACGTAACATACTTGAACAAGGAGAACAAGCCTGAGTATGTATGGGCTACTTCATGGGGTGTTTCTACCCGACTGATGGGTGCCCTCATCATGGTTCACAGCGATGACAACGGTCTCGTATTGCCTCCAAAGCTGGCTCCTATCCAGGTGGTTATCGTTCCTATCAACAAGGGCGACGAGCAGTTGGCTCAGATTACTGCTAAGTTGCAGCCTGTCATCGACCAGCTCCGCGAGTTGGGCATCACCGTGAAGTATGATGACAACCCTGCCAAGCGTCCTGGCTTCAAGTTCGCTGACTATGAGTTGAAGGGTGTTCCTGTTCGTCTGGCTATGGGTGGCCGTGACTTGGAGAACAACACCATCGAAATCATGCGCCGTGATACCTTGGAGAAGGAGAACGTAAGCTTCGACGGTATCGTTGAGCGCGTAAAGAATATGTTGGAAGACATCCAGAAGAATATCTTCGAGAAGGCTCGTGCTTACCGTGATGCTCACGTTTATGAGTGCGACAACTACGAGGAGTTCAAGAAGCGTGTGAAGGACGGTGGTTTCTTCCTCTGCCATTGGGACGGTACAGCCGAGACCGAGGCTAAGATTAAGGAGGAGACTCAGGCTACCATCCGCTGCGTGCCTTTCGCTTACGAGCAGACTCCAGGTGTAGATATGGTAAGCGGCAAGCCAGCCGTAGCCCGTGTCATCATCGCAAGAAGCTATTAATTAAACGGGAAGTTAAGGAGTTAAGGAGTTTAGACGTATGTCACTTCGCCCAAAAACAGGCTAAAAAGACTATTGTCTTAACTCCTCAGCGACCGTAGGGAGCGATAACTTCTTTAACTCCTTTAACTACATATCAAATATGAGGCAGTTGATACTATACATCCTTTTTCTGGTGTCCATGGTCTTCTCAGGCTATGGAGAGGTATCTGCTGCCTCTATTTCTTTTACCCCCGAGGATTCTTATACCGAAGATGCAAGCCATAAGAAAGATGGTTTGGCGAAGGTTGAGCATGACAAGAGCCAGCCTGAGGCACAGCTTGAAAACGCCTCACAGCTTGCTTACCGCATCTGTAGCAGCCGTCCGCAGCGCTTATTGCCAAGTGGCAACATGCATAACAGTCAGACTGCCAGTAGATTGCTTACAAATAGAATCCGTTATTTATCATCCCTTTTATCAGCTATAGGAGGTGGCATGGAGCCTTTCCGACAGGAAACTGCCCCAATCCACTTTGATGTCGCCAGCAAGTATTATGTCATTTGCCTGCGACATCTGCTCTGTTAGTGCTTATTCTTTTCTCTTTTTAAAATATCATATAGGTTTATCGCATCTTTCCTAAGATTTGCGATAAGATTGGTTACACCCCTATTCAAAACAAAAAACAGTTCAATATATATTATTTTTCAGGAATTAAGAATAAGCAAATAACAGTATAAAATTATGGCAAAAATTAATCATTTAGAGATGGGTGCTGATGTTTTGGCACTCCAGGATGTACAGGTAAAGAAAGGTTTCATGGGTTTGACTGTCAAGCTCATCTATCAACCTACCAACAGTGTGATTAAGATAAAAGAGAAAGAATATTCTACAGAGGATGGAAGAAAACTTGAGAACATCCTCAGAGCAGCCCCAAAGGATGTAGAAACAGCGATCAGCAAATTCCCTGTTTCTGCCATCAGCATGGGTAATATGAAGTTACAGGCTTGCATCTCTGACGACCACCAGTTTGTTGCCACACAGCTCCTTGCCTTCAAGGATTTCGGTTACAAGCCGGTTACAGAAATGAAGACCTATACAGGAAAGACAGCCGAGGCTTTCGCTCAGTTGTTTTAGTTATATCACAGTTTCGGGACAGGGGACAGAACAATTCCTCTGTCCCTTTTTTATTTTATAGGTATAGGATGAAATCTTTATTTGAAAGAAGGCGGTTCATTCCCCTCTTCCCAATTACGGTAATGCTTAGGCGACAGACCGGTATGTTTCTTGAAGAAGGTTCCAAAGGCTGAAGCATTGGGAAAACTGAGTTCATTGGCTATCTGCTGTATCGTCTTCGTGGTGCTCTTCATCAGATAGATACTGCGACGGATCATCGCCTTGAAAAGCAACTGCTGGACCGTCTGACCGCAAACCGACTTGACCAGTACCGACAGATATTTCGGTGTAAGACAGAGTTCGTCTGCATAGAAAGCCACACTGCGCTCACGCATATAGTTCTTCTCTATCAGTAGCACCAGCGACTCAAAGATGGCAATCTTCCGTTCCATCTCCTTGCCGGCAGCCTTGAACGATGTCGAGAAGATGCTGCACAAACGGTACGTAACAGCCATCAGTAACAGTTTCTGCTCATGCACACAATAGGCATCCAGTTCACCACTCTTCTCTTTTTCCAGCTCCAGTTTCCTCAGCATCATGGCATAAGAGGTAAGCATATCCTCATAGCCCGTCGTCCTGACATGGCAGGGGTTGGGATAAATCGTAGCATAAAGACGCATGGTAACCACAGTATTGCCCAACATGTGACGAATCTGTTCAGCACGGTAAAAAAGAAGGGTATATTTAAGGTTCTTGCCCGTTTCCTGCACATGAAACATCACTCCTTTGGTGAGGAAAACTGTCTCACCCTCAGATGCAACAAAGGATGTTCCGTCTACGCAGAAACGGAACATCCCCTGATGACAGATTACGATTCCGACATAGTCGGAGTAGAAAGGCTGCATCAACAGCTGAGGAAACTCATGAGCCTCGTATATGATGATATTATCTGTTATTTTCATGATGAATATGGGTCTGTTATCTTCAGATTTAACTGCGAAGATAACAAAAATATCCATTCATCAGATGAGCAGCCTGTATCTTTTATGATATTTTAGCACTCCCCTACCTTCTTCCCAGGGATTTCACATCTACATTCTTCAGCAGATACTCACGCGTCAGTTCCCCGATATTGCGCTTGCGCCAAGGGAGAACGAGCATCAGTCCGGCACACAGCAGACAGCCGTAGAAGGTCCAGCCTGCCATCTCCTTGATACTCACCAGCGTGGCCTGTACCTGTACCTTTCCCTTCGTACTCATGGCAGCCATATTCTGCGCCTCGGTTACACTCTTGCCCTGATATAGCATGCCTCTCACCGTCTGGTCGTAAGTCTTCGCCGTCTCGATGTTCGTGCGGTCGTAATCCTGGGCAAAGCGGGTTACATAATACTGCTGTCTGTGCTGAAACACATTGGTATAGAGCGCAGAGCCGATGCAAGGGGCAATGACCATACGAACGGTAAGCATGATGCAAACCCAGGTTGACATGAAGCGGTAAGGCATGCGCTGGTTGGCTATCGTGGAGATGAGCGAATAGAGCAGCATCATTCCCGTAGAACGGATGATGATAGGCCATTTCATACGCTCATACATGCCGTCGTTCTGTACCTCGAAATACATGTACAGCGCATAGGCTCCGATAAAGAGGAAGCCCAGACAGTACATCCACTTCAGGTGAACATTCTTGGCTCGGGCGATGACGGCGAATATAAGTCCCACGGTGTAGCCCACCATCACCCAGTTGCCTAGCGTGGCGTTCTGCCAGTTATCTATCTTCATGCTCACATTGGTGAACACGTTGACAAACATGGCACTCGAATTGCAGACCATCATCAGGAAGAAGAGCAGGATGCCGTAGTTGATGACCCTGAGCTGGAACACCTCCATGATGAAATAAGGTGAACGCCTCTTCTTCTCCAGATAGATGAACAGAGCGGTAAAGATAAGACAGACCACCGAAGAGAAACGGATGGTAGGATCATCAAACCAGTCGAGCGTCTTACCGAATACCATGACATAAGCAAACGAACAGAGCATGATACTGAACACCGTAACATTGCCAAACTTCGACATCGTTATCGGGAACTTAGGCATCGGATACTTATGATAAGGCATGGTGAAGAACACGATAATGATGCCTGCCAGCATGAATGCCATCATGAAATGATAAACATACTGCCACTCATAGGCATAGGCAAGCCATGCCGTTAGCCAGGTTCCCAACTGTCCGATAATCATGAAGAAGAGATAGATGACCGGCTGCGACACCATCTTCTCCGAATCTGCCGCATCCCATGCTTCCTCGGTAGTAGGCTCGCATCCCGGCGTGAGATTCCTCGTCGCCTCTATTCCGAAACCATATCTGATAAGCACGAAGAGATGCGCCATCAGCAGCGTCTGGCGGACAAAACCCATCAGCAGACTGCACAGTCCGAGTATGAACAGCGAGTCGGTCTGGGCACACACGAAACTGAGGATAAAGAGAATGGAGAAGCCCACGATACACATCATCTTCTCTCTACGGATGCACACCAGTTCATAGAAGAACGGCGAGAAAGCCGCCATTCCTATCGAGGTGCAGAAGCCCGCAAAGGCGATGTATTCCGACTGGATGCCGAGCCCGCTCATCATCTCGCCGCTGTTGGCAGAATAGACGCCACTCATCGTAATCATCGGCACGAAGAGGATGATCATGAAGATGATGCCGAGCGGTTTGGGCACCCAATCATAAAACGGATAATTCTTATATTCTTCTTCCATATATTACTTCATTTCCATCTAGCTGTTTTTTACTTTCTCTCAGCCTTGACAACCACCATCATGCCGGCAGCAAGATGCTCATTATCCTCTTTGCTAAGGTTGTTGAAATCGATTCTTACAGGCACACGCTGCTGAATCTTGACAAAGTTGCCAGCCGAATTGTCTGTAGGTACCAGCGAATATTTCGAACCGGTAGCACCAGAAATGGCGGTCACCGTACCCTCAAACTCCTTGTTACTGATGGCATCTACGGTCATACGCACCTTCTGTCCTACATAGAGATTCTCTATCTGGGTTTCCTTATAGTTGGCAATCACCCATTTGTTATTGGTTGGAATGATGTAGGTAATGGTGGTTCCTGCATTTACCATCTGTCCCTCCTCGATAGAGCGGCGACCCAGTTTACCGTCGCAAGGGGCCACAACCACACAGTAAGAGAGATTCAGCTTTGCCATCTCTACGGCAGCCTCGGCACGTTCGATGGAGGCAGCCACATTCTGCTTGCGGGTAGTTACCTCGTTTACGCCCTTATAGGCAGCAGCCTGCTGCTTCTTTACCCCTTCGAGTTTCTTCCTGGTAGCAGCATATTCCACCTCCAGCTGTTCGAGCTGGATAGGAGTAGCCGCCTTCTTTTCTACCAGGTTGCGATAACGTTCGCAGTCCTTGGCAAGTTTGGCAAGTCGTACATTTATTTCATCGATAGATGCCTGATAGATAGAAGCTGAAGTCTCGGTGGTCTGCTCTGTAGCGTTGATGACATTGGCTCCTGCCTTGGCATCCTTGAGGGCTGCTTCAGCCTCCATCAAACGGATACGATACTCCCGGTCGTCAAGCACAAGGAGGGTATCTCCCTTGTGTACTTCCTGATGTTCTCTGAAGCATACCTTGGCGATATAGCCGGATGCACGGAGATTAACCGGTGAGATATATTGCTCTATCTGAGCATCATTGCTCGTTTCGTTAGAGTTATAATCGAGGAAGAGGCATACGATTTTCCAGAGTCCGAAAGCCAGAATAGCAATACCTATCAGACTGGCAACAATCTGTCTTACGCGCTGCTTCTTCAGTTTTTTCATGGTTTCTTCGTGAGATACCTGTGTAGCCTCTGCTGTTTCTACATTTTTATTTTCGTTCTGTTCCATAGTTATATTGTAATTTGGAATCAGGGAATATGAAGTAAACTTTTTATATCCCGTTTTCCTGTTTATATTTTATTTTTTAATGATTTATTCTTCTCCGTTATTTAGCAACCGAAATCTGGTTGAGCTGTCCAGTCAACTTGAGCAGCGAGAGATTGGCAACCTTGTAGCTATAGTAGGCTGTGAGATAATTGTTCATCGCCTCGCTCATACGCATCTCGTCCTGCAGCACCGCTGTCATCGAAGCCACACCCTCCTTATACTGGTCGGCTGTTACGTTGTAAACATCCTGCGCCATGATATAATTATCAAACTGTTTCTTGTAGTTGCGCTGACTGTTGTTCACCTCGCTCACCGCATTCATATAGTTTGCCTGCAGTCCCTTCAGGGCGTCCTCGTAACCGATGCGTGCATTCTCCTCCTCTATCTTCGCCTTTCTGATTTTAGAACGCTTTTCAAAACCATCGAATACAGGCACTCGCAGCTGGATGCCCAGACCGTTGGAACCATACCAGTGGTTTGACTCGCCCGAATGAATCCAGTGATCTATCCTATCGGTAAAGGCAGAATACATCAGGTTTCCGGTCAGCGAGAGCGATGGCAGATAGCCGTCCTTGGCTAGTTTGGTCTGCTTCTGGGTGAGCAGTTTCTTCTGTTCCAGCAACTGGAGTTCGTAGAGTCCCGTATCCAGTCCGTCAGCCTTCACCATCTCAATCTCTCCCGGATCTACGGCTGTCACCTTCATCTCCTTCTCGGCAGGATAATCTATCACATACTTGAGCATGGTATACTGCTGTTCGAGCATGGCGATGGCGTTATCGCGCTGCACGGTGAGGTTCTCGATATTGAGATTCACTCGCTTCAGATCTACCTCCAGACTCATCTGGTTATCATAGAAAGCCTGGGTGATGTTTCTGAGTTCTACCAGTCGCTTGATGTTGTCATTCGTCAGACGAATCTGCTCAGATATGTTCTGCGCCATGTAATACATCTTGGCAGTCTGCATGATGAGGTCTTCACGCGCCTTCTCATAAGAGAGTTGGTTGAGTTTATCGGCAATCTTGGTAATGTCGATGGCGGTAAGAATCATCTGGTTATACAGTGGCATCTGCAATTGTACACCCGCCGATGCATTATACTGCAATGTCTTGGTTACATTATAAGGCTTGCCGTAAGCCGAGCCGTCGGTAACCGAAACAGGCGGCGTAAAGTTGTCGTTGAGCTGTGCCACCGCATTAATCTGCGGATAGAGTTTAGCCTGATTTTCGCTGATAGCGTACTTTCCCTTAGCTATTTCGTTTCGGCTGCTCTGGAGCGACAGGTTGTTATCCACTGCCATCTGCAGGCACTGGCTGAGCGTAAGCGTCTCCTGTGCGCCAAGTGTATGGAAAGCTCCGAGCGCGAAACATAAGATGATTATTTTCTTCATTTCTTCTTAATGATTTCTATTTTAATGATTTTTATTGATTTACGTTTCATTTATTATCTGGGTGCAAAGATACGGCTTTTCGGTGATAAATGACTATTCACATCTTATCATAATATGTTCAAAATTTCCGAAAATAACAGGATATGGTTCAGTATCAGCCTCATCGGCCTACTGGCTTTCAGCTATGCGCTTCTCCAGAACCTTCTTCAGGTTATCAGCAGAGCCCATTCCCAACTTCTTTCTGATGTTGGCCCGCTGGGTAGTGATGTTCGATTCCGACTTGTTGAGCAGCATGCAAATCTCACTCAGCTTTCTGTTCTGCAGGATAAGGTAACAGATTTCCTGTTCAGAGGCACTCAACTCGGGAAAGACGCGTTCTATGTTCTGTTTGCTCAATTCGCGGGTCTGGAGATATTGCATCACATTGTCTATGACATTCTTCTGCGAAGCCTCACCCAGAAGATCCAGCAAATGCGCGGTAAGTTTAACATCATGCCTTTCCTTCGCCAGAGCCACGTATGCCTTAATCTGCTTTTTGTTTATCTTCAGCACCTGGAGCAGTTCTTCCTCATCACGCTGCAACATTCTGTTCGCATTGACAAGATACTCACCGTTTCTGGCAACAGTCAGACTCAGCACGCTGATAAAAAGCAATATGAGCATCATCATGAAGAAATAATCCATGAGCGATTCATCCCCCGTTACAATCACACTCAATATATAAACCCCAAAAGCTATTCCCACCAGCCAGCGTGTGAGACGCGCCTGATAAGCCGCCAGCGAGAAAAACATGTTGCCTGAAAGGATAAGCATATTGATGAGAATCACCATTCTGTTATCTTTCAGCGTAGGCATAAAGGCACTGTAGAGGATATCAGCTCCGATAAAGCACTGGGTGGCGATAGCGATACAAACGATTGCCCTCACCATTGGGATTTTCCCGAAGAGATAAGCCATGAAGGAGGATAACACGACAATCAGAAAAACGATGTTAGACGCGGTAAAAAACGGATCAAAGGCTCCAGAAAAGCCCAGGATATTTGACAGGATGCCCAAAGAGAGCATCACGGAGAAACACACAAGGATAGCTTGACGTTGGCGGTCCAAGTAATTAGATTCACTCTTCAGGAAAGAGAATCCTAACTGATGTATCTTAGATTTCTTTGCGTTCTTTTCTTTCATATTCATAATGGATAGATAAATTATTTCGTATTGACAGATGAGGCAGGGTTGCCCTGACTGACGAATCGCTTTTTCTTCTTGCAAAAATAATAAAAAAGATTGGTTTTGATGTATTTTGAGGGATTTTTTTTTATAATTCCAGAAAAATCAGCATTTTTCAGTGTACTTTTCTCCCTATCGAGAGTGGTTTTCCATTACTTTTGCATTTGAAAATTCAAATCATTTATCAATCATTTAATACTAATTACGTATGAAAAAGAATATCACTTTCAACAGTAAGCACATACAATGGTTTCTGTTTTTATGCTTAAGTTTCAGCTTCACATTCTGTATGTTTCTGCTATCTTCATGCAGCGATGATGACCATGAAGAAGTAAACAATCAGGCACACTATCAGGACGTACCAGCCAGTCTTCTGACCGATGCCAAGAAACTGGAGATGGTCCGGTCCATCCAGGACTTGAAAGACGGAAGATTCTTCTATCTTGACTATACGGAGGATTACAAACTCTCTACCATATCAGGCTATAATCTTACCGACAACACCCAACTGATTGGTGCCGTATTGAACACCCTCTGCGACAAAACACCATCCTGGCTCAAAGCAAGAGTCAAGCTGGATGCCGGCTGCAGTGCCTTTGCTGTTACGACACCAGATACTGGTGATTATCTGATGGGACGCAACTTTGACTACTCTCACGATAATGAACCGATTGCAGCAGCCCTGGTTCGCACGGCTCCAGAAGGTGGACTGAAATCCATCAGCATGGTGGATGCCTACTGGATAGGTTACCGGCAGGATCTCTGGCATTACATTCTATATAACAAGGAACAGTTTGAGAAACATAAGACGCAAGACCTTTCCTATATCATGGCATTTCCATATCTTCTGATGGACGGCATGAACGAGGCCGGCTTTGCCGTATCCGTACTCCATCTCGACGGCAAGCCAACCCAGCAGGCAAGCACGGGCAAGAAACTGACTACAACCCTGGCCTTACGCATGATGCTGGATCATGCAAGAACGGTAGATGAAGCTCTCAAGATTCTGGACGGATATGACCTCTGGATACCGGATAATGACGGCAACTATCATTTCTACATGGCAGATGCCACGGGCCGTTATGCCATCGTAGAATTCGTATATGACAAGGATCACCAAAGCAAGATTTACATCGACGATGAATATACGGGTGAAGACGGAAAGACTCATTTCAAATATCCTGACGTATTGCCAAACACCCGCGAGGTGATAGAAAAGCGCTATGCCAGCAACTTCTATGTATCTGAAACCATGGCATGTTCAGATAAAGGTCCGAAACTCTCGAACCACGGCAAGACCCGCTACGACATGATGGAATTCGTCATCAAGCAGAACAGTAACCAGTTGTCAGAGGAAGGAGCCATGAATCTGCTCAATGGTGTGAGTCAGGCAGAAACTCCAGGCAATCCAACGAGCCATACCCAGTGGTCGGTGGTATACAATCTCTCCCAGCGCAAGGCAACCGTCTGCGTGAACAGAGATTACAAGAACAAGTTTACGTTCTATGCAAAATAATACATTAACTGATAAATGTACAAGATTATGAAAAAAGTAACTTTATTTTTAAACAAGGCTACTTACTTGGTGATGCTTCTCATAGCTTCGCTGACTATGTTTACAGGCTGTTCGGATGATGACAAAACGTCTTCGGCGGAAAACTTTCCACCATCAGATGAAGAAACCCATTTCAACAGCGCTATAACTGGTGTTCAATATAAGGGCAATACTGTAATGCTGGGATTGAGCGAAAAGGCTGAAATGAAGAAAGCCTGTGAACTCCTCTTCCCTAACAGACAAGCCACGGTTTCGGAATCAACCGACCTGCTGATTATCCCTGCCGGGGATAAATACCAGAAGGAAGCTGAGCAAGTTATGGAGCAGGGCGGAATTGTAGCAACCTACCAGCCTTCTGATGATATTCTGCTATCGGCTACGGACGGTCAGGGGTATAGCTACAAGGTATATGAACCTAACCAAGACGAGGTATTCGTTGACAACAGCCAGGAAGCGGCTGAAACCCAATCATATACCAATCTGTTTGATGACGTGGAATGGAATCAGCCAGAACTGCAGGAAGAAGACCTGAATAATGACGGCTCCGGTGATGAGATGGCCGACTTGGATGCTGTAGATCCGGAACTTGGGGACAACGACATCTATACCTATCTGAACGGATGGGTAGCAGATATGAACAAATACGAAGAAAAGAAAGTAGAAAATTCAAATGGTGATGATGACCTCAGCAAGGATTTTACCCAGTACCATTATGGTAAGACTTTTACTTATAATGACAAAAAGGAAGTTCGCCATCTGGCATCGTCGAAACGGGATTATATCGAAGGCAGCGGAGCCATCAATGTTTCGTTTGACATCTATCAGGTTCATTGCTATGATGGCCAGGCAGGTTCGGGCGATTACTATATAGTGAACATGTCGTCAAGCGTAAGCAATAATGACATGTACAAGGGTAGATGGTGGAACAGACACGGAGGTTCGTATGTACGTATTTGCGGTTTCTACGGCAAAGCATTCGCCATGGAATGTATCCCGTTGAAATGTGAGACAAAGAATGGCAAAAAGGTATATACGGAATTGGGGACAGACGATATATTTTTTACAGCGAGCGGAACACCTAGTCCACAAACAACAATTAACCAGGTTACCTATACCTCTTCACATACTCGTGGTGTAGAAGCTGGGGTATCCGTAGCAGCAGGAGTAAAGGGAGACATACCATATGCTGAAAAAAAATACAACCTGAAGGCAGCATGGTCATGGACTCACTCCAAGACCTATATCATTAACGACATGGACATCAAGAATACGCAGAGGAAGAACATTGCAGCCTATGAGCTGGTATTCAAGAACCTGCCATATTTCAGATGGCAAAGTTACCGTGGATTTGAGGAAGGAAATTCCAACATATATAGAGCTACAGCCGAAGTGAATGCTGCATGGGCATGGTATATGCCAAAAATGAAAGACAATTCGGATGAATCGCCTATAGCCATCAGGTTTATCGCTAGGCCAACCTATGGTGCCATGAGTTTTATCTCATCCAAACAAGATCTTCATACATTCACCTATACAGACATAGGTAATGTTAATTATGTCATCGACCTGCAACCTTTCACACGAGATCGCTATGCACCGCTTCAGTTCACAAACAATCTGAACGATAAAGTTGCCATCTCAAACATTGAGATTTACAAGAAGGGAGAACAGAAAGCTATCTGGAGCTATAAATCTACCCTGCAGAATGGTTCCAGCATTACAACTCCACCATTGAGAATAGCAGATAATTACGAGGTTAAGTTTACTACAGTAAATGGCAAAACCTATAAATACAAGAAGTACAATCAGGTATTGTCTCTCCAGTGGGATATCTCCAACATCGATTGTAACAAGATTTATGCAAAAGAAGATTTTGCCGAGAAATAATATAAAAATAGGTCTAGCTACACCTCGCTAAGCGGGGTCGCTAGACCTATCTTCTTATAGTTCTTTCTTCAGTTCATTATACAAGTCCACAGGACCTAAATGCCAATATTTGGTACTTTCTGTAGACAGCTTTTTATATTTGTGTTATTTTTGCACTCATAACTGTATGATTTCTGATTCAACTAATTTAATGGCAAGCAGTGACCATTCTATTTCCATCCTCGTTCCGCTTTTATACGACTCATTAATTCTGAATGGAAAATTGTATTACCTTTTTCATGATCCTTTAATGCCATCTCCACACTAGCTGCCAAGGCTTCACGAGGAATCTCGCTCACAAAAGCATCTATCTCGCAAAAAGATGAATTAGTCTTCATCAGCAAACTCATTCAGAGTATATGCACTGCTGCCATCGAAACAATGGGTACATACCTGGCACTTTGGAAGACCGATGGCCTCTACCAGCTGCTCGATGGTGTTGAACTTCAGGGAAGTCAAGCCCAACTGGTTGGCAATCTCATCTACCATCTTCTGATACTCAGGAGAACCGGTGGTAGCGTATTTATCAAGATTCTTGTTGGCATCGCCCTCAAACTTCTCGATGATGCGACGGGTAATCAGCTCCATATCACTCTTGGAAGAAGTGAAGTTGATGAACGGACAACCATATACCAATGGAGGACATGCTATGCGCATGTGGCACTCCTTCAAGCCTGCCTGGTCGAAAAGCACCTTCACATTGTCGCGAAGCTGGGTACCACGCACGATACTGTCATCGCAGAATAACACACGCTTGCCCTTCAGCATCGCCTTGTTAGGAATCAGCTTCATCTTGGCTACCAGCGAACGCATGCTCTGGTTGCTAGGAGTAAAACTGCGAGGCCATGTAGGAGTATACTTGGCAATACAACGCTGGTAAGGCACACCCTTGCCGGCAGCATAACCCATAGCCATACCAGTACCAGAATCCGGAATACCGCTGCAGCAGTCTACCTCCACATCATCGGTCTTGCCGAGATTAAAGCCGTTGGTAAAACGAGCCTCCTCCACATTCTTGCCCTCGTAGGTAGATGTAGGGAATCCGTAGTAAACCCAGAGGAAAGAGCAAACCTGCATCTTCTTGTTGGCAGGACGGATCTGCTCCATGCCATCAACTGTAATCTTCACGATTTCGCCTGGTCCTACCTCATATGCTGTTTCATAATCGAGATTAGGGAACGAGGTGGTTTCGCTGGAAGCCGCATAGGCACCTTCCTTCTTGCCGATGATGATTGGAGTACGTCCCCAACTGTCACGCGCACAGATGATGCCATCCTCGGTAAGGATCATCATGGTGCAGGAACCTTTGATGTGATGGAAAACGTTTTCGATTCCTTCCCTGAAGGTTTTACCCTGAATAATAAGCAGAGCCACCAACTCAGTTGGATTGGTACTACCCGAAGACATCTCTGCAAAGTGCATGTTCTTTTCGAGCAGAAGCTGAGTAAGTTCATCCTTGTTTACTATCTTAGCTACAGTGCAAATGGCAAAGCGGCCAAGATGAGAGTTCATGATGAGTGGCTGGGCATCTGTATCGCTAATCACGCCGATGCCCGATGTAGCTCCTTCAAACTTGTTGAGTGTAGGTTCAAACTTCGTTCTGAAGTATGAACTTTCCAGATTGTGGATAGAGCGCACGAAGCCCTTCTCACTACTGTAGGTTGCCAAACCGCCCCGACGTGTGCCGAGATGTGAGTTGTAATCTGTGCCGTAAAAGAGATCAGCGACACAGCTTTTCTTGGAAATAGTTCCGAAAATGCCTCCCATAAGAGTATAATTCTATGTTATAATTTTGTAATATGGGTGCAAAGATAAATAAAAATCAGAAAATATGCAAGTCTTTTTGCTTTTTTTCTATAAAAACATGATAATGAGGGTAACTTGCTACCCTATTTCGAGAAGAATAAACGGCTACTGAAACGAAAAGCGCTCCGGCAATAATTACCGGAGCGCCATGATATGATTTCCTATGAAATTAATCCAACTTCAGGCTCTTCTTGATAGCCTCGATCTTATCCATTGCAGCAGCTGTGCAGCGGTTGTAGCAGCCAGCACACTTGAATGAAGGATCCTTAACCTCAATATAGAACTTAATCTTAGGCTCTGTACCTGATGGACGGACACTTACCTTGGTGTTGTCATCGCAGAACCACTGGAGTACATTGCTTGTAGCAGGCATATCGAGCTTCTCTACGCTGCCGTCAGCATGCTTAGCCTCCAGGCTCTGGTAGTCCTTCCAGGTTACCACCTTGCTGCCACCCAACTCCTGTGGAGGGTTGGCACGGAAGTCTGCCATCATCTGCTTAATCTCGTCAGCACCGGTCTTACCTGGGCGAACTACGTTTACAGTAAACTCCTTGCTGAAGCCATACTCTGCATAAATCTGCATCAGGAGGTCGTAGAGTGTCTTGCCCTGATCCTTAGCCCATGCTGCAATCTCGCAAATCAGACAGATAGAAGCAGGAGCATCCTTATCGCGTACCTTATCGTATGGCAAGAAACCGAAGCTCTCCTCACCACCACCGATGTACTGCTGCTTGCCCTCAGAGATAGCAATCTCGCGTGCAATCCACTTGAAACCGGTGTAGCAGTCGCGCAACTCTACGTTGTTCTTCTTGGCAATCTCAGCAATAACTTCTGTTGTTACGATGGTCTTTACGAGGAAGTCTGTTGGCTTCAACTTGCCCAACTTCTTCTTGTTCTCGATGATGTAGTAGCAGAACATCATGGCTGTCTGGTTACCATTGATGATTATCCACTCGCCCTTGTCGTCGCGGCAAACGATAGCCAGACGGTCAGCATCTGGGTCGGTAGCTACCACGAGGTCAGCGTTCAACTTAGTACCGAGCTTCATACCGAGGGTCATAGCCTCTGCATTCTCTGGGTTAGGAGAAACCACTGTTGGGAAGTTACCATCTACTACCATCTGCTCAGGAACTACATTGATGTTCTGGAAGCCCCAAGAACGCAGACAGAGAGGAACGATGACACGACCTGTACCGTGCATAGCTGAATAAACGATGTTGAGGTCTTTCTGACGGTTGATGACATCCTGGTCAATCATAGCAGAATGAACGGCTGTCATGTAGTCGTAATCCATCTCACCACCGATAATCTTGATTTTATCCCAGTTAGCCTCAAACTTCACCTGGTCGATAGTAACCTTGTTCACCTCCTCGATGATACCTGTATCATGTGGAGCCAGAACCTGAGCACCGTCGCTCCAGTAAGCCTTGTAACCGTTGTACTCCTTAGGGTTGTGAGAAGCTGTTACGTTGACACCAGCCTTGGCACCGAGCTCGCGGATAGCGAAAGAAATCTCTGGTGTAGGACGGAGGCTCTCGAAGAGATAAGCCTTGATGCCATTGGCAGAGAAGATGGCAGCTACGGTCTCAGCGAAGAGACGGGAGTTGTTACGGCAGTCGTGACCTACCACTACAGAAAGGTTCTCCTCACCTGGGAAAGCCTTGAGAATGTAGTTAGCAAAGCCCTGAGTAGCCATACCAACGATATACTTGTTCATGCGGTTGGTACCTGAGCCCATGATACCGCGCAAACCACCAGTACCGAACTCCAGGTTCTGATAAAATGCATCAACGAGAGCAGACTTGTCCTCTGCGTCGAGCATTGCCTTTACTTCCTTACGGGTTTCTTCGTCAAAAGCAGGTGTGAGCCACTGCTGTGCTCTTTCTTCACACTGCTTGATCAATTCTGCGTTATTAGCCATAGTTTGATTATATTAAGTTATTAATTAATTCTTATCGAGAAGGATGTGCACGAAAACAATGCATATTTTCTCTATTTGCGTACAAAGTTATATAAAATATTTGATAAACCAAACATGTTTGAAGTTTTTTTTGTATTTTTGCACATTGAAATGGAATTGAAAATAGAATAAGGCTAATATTTAGCAACATTGTATTGGTAAGATAGCAAAAGTTGAATGAACAAAATATAAAACAATAGAATATGGAAGTATATTACACGGGCGTCATCATCGCCATATCCACCTTTTTAATAATAGGTATCTTTCACCCTATCGTCATGAAGACGGAATATTATACGGGCACCCGCTATTGGTGGGTTTTCCTCGTTGCAGGCATCATCTGCATCGGAGCTGCCTTCCTGGTTGCCAACGTGCTCTTCTCTGCCATACTGGGCGTAGTAGGTGCTTCATGCCTTTGGAGCATCGGTGAACTCTTCGAACAGAGACAACGCTGCGAGAAAGGCTGGTTCCCGAAGAATCCGAAAAGAATAGGAACAGGATATTACAGGGACGAAGCGAAGTGAAGAACGAAGAAACAACGTTCGACGGACGAAGTGAAAGTCAATTCAAGTGTAAAGTGTATAGGAAGAAAACGCCAGCGAAATGAAGACAGAACTCATTCTGGTCGGAAAGACCGTGAACAAGCATTTCATTGCGGGCATCAAGGATTATGCCGAGCGCATCACCCATTATATGCCTTTCAACATAACAACCATTCCTGAGCTCAAGAACACCAAGAGCCTCAGCGAACAGCAGCAGAAGGAACGGGAAGGAGAACTGATTCTGAAACTCCTCCAGCCTTCGGATACCGTGGTGCTGATGGATGAACATGGACAGGAATTCCGAAGCATCGAGTTTGCCAAATGGATAGAGCGCAAGCAGGCCACGGCAAGAAGGCTCGTCTTTGTCATCGGCGGTCCTTACGGCTTTTCACAGTCTGTCTACGACCGCGCCAATGAGAAGATTTCCCTCTCCAAGATGACCTTCTCGCATCAGATGGTGCGCCTTATCTTTACCGAGGCGCTCTATCGCGCATGTACTATTATAAAAGGTGAGCCTTACCACCACGAATAAAGGGTAAAAGGATAAAAAAGTAAAAGGGTAAAAGGGTAAAAGGGTAAAAGGGTAAAAAAGTAAAAAGAGCCTTTCCCCCTTGCGCCCCCGTCCCCAGCGATTCCATCGCTGGTCCCCTAATCTTAAAAGAAGAAAGAATATGCCAAAAGATAAATATATAGAAATAAAAGGGGCAAGAGCCAACAACCTCAAGAATATCGATGTGAAGATACCTCAGGGCAAGTTTGTTGCCATTACGGGTGTCTCAGGATCGGGAAAATCATCGTTGGCTTTTGATACCTTATATGCTGAGGGCCAGCGCCGCTATGTGGAGTCGCTCTCTTCATACGCTCGCCAGTTTCTGGGACGTATGAGCAAACCGGAATGTGATTTCATCAAGGGATTGCCACCGGCCATCGCCATCGAACAGAAGGTGATTTCGCGCAACCCACGATCTACCGTGGGCACCAACACCGAAATCTACGAATACCTGCGACTGCTCTACGCACGCATCGGAAAAACCTATTCGCCTATCAGCGGACAGGAGGTGAAACGCCATACTACCGAAGATGTACTCGCCTGTACCCGACAGTATTCCCAGGGTACCAGGTTTGTCATCCTCGCCCCTATCCACGTCATCGAAGGGCGCAGTCTGGGCAAACAGCTGGAGATGTACAACCAGGAAGGTTACGCGCGTATATATATAAAAGGTGAATTCGTGCGCATAGAAGACTTCATGGAGCAGGCTGACAAGGAACTGCTGGAAGTAAGCGGCGACAAACTGAGAAAGAGAATGCAACAGAAGGATGAAGAAATCTTCCTGGTTATCGACCGTGCTTCGGTAAGCGATGAGAAGGATGACATCAGCCGACTGATGGATTCTGCCGAAACTGCCTTCTATGAGGGAGATGGAGCCTGCCGCCTCGTCTTCCTGCCAAGCAACATCTGCTACGACTTCTCTACCCGGTTCGAAGCTGACGGCATGCAGTTTGAAGAGCCTACCGACAATATGTTTGCCTTCAACTCCCCTCTCGGAGCCTGCCCTACCTGCGAAGGTTTCGGCAGCATAATAGGCATCGACGAGAAACTCGTCATCCCGAACACTTCGATGAGCGTATATGACGGATGTGTGGTTTGCTGGCGAGGCGAAAAGATGGGTATGTGGCTCAAGGAATTCATCCGCAGAGCTGCAGAATACGACTTCCCTATCTTCAAGCCTTACTTCGAACTGACTCAGCAGCAGAAGGACTGGCTGTGGCACGGTCTGCCTGGCGAGAAGAAACGTAAACAGCAGGAAAGGGTGAGCATCGATGAGTTCTTCAGAATGGTAAAGGAGAACCAGTACAAGATACAATACCGCGTGATGCTGAGCCGATTCCGTGGAAAGACGATTTGTCCCGACTGCCATGGTACCCGACTCAAGAAGGAAGCCAACTATGTAAAGATTGGCGGAAAGAGCATTACCGAACTGGTTGAAATGTCGATTGTGAACCTGAGCGAATGGTTCAAGAAACTGGAAATCTCTGAGCATGAGAAGGAAATCAGCAAGCGTCTGCTCACCGAAATCACCCACCGCCTGCAGTTCCTCCTGGATGTTGGTCTGGGTTATCTTACGCTCAACCGACTCTCCAACACCCTCTCCGGCGGTGAGAGTCAGCGCATCAACCTGACCACCAACCTGGGCTCATCGCTCGTGGGTAGCGTATATATCCTCGACGAACCTAGTATCGGACTCCATAGCCGCGATACCGCCCGACTGATTAAGGTGCTGAAAGAACTGCAGCAACTGGGCAATACGGTGGTTGTGGTAGAACACGACGAAGAGATTATGCGGGCAGCCGACTATCTCATCGATATCGGTCCAGATGCCGGCAGACTGGGCGGAAGAGTGGTCTACGCCGGTCCGTCATCAGAATATTCAACCACCGACAAGGCTGAACAGGAAAAGCTGCTGGCTGAATATCCGGAGAGTTATACCATCAAGTACCTGACCCACAACGAGGAGATAAAGGTGCCAACGAGCCACCGTGCCTGGAACCAGTATATCGAAATCAAGGGAGCCCGGATGAACAATCTGCGCGGCATCGACGTTAAGATACCGCTCAATGTATTCACCTGTGTAACCGGCGTATCAGGCTCAGGCAAGAGTTCGCTCATCAAGGGAATCCTCTATCCTGCCATGCGTCGCCGTCTGGACCTCGTAGCAGATGCACCAGGCGAATATGCATCGATGGAAGGCGACTGGAAGAGCATCAGTCATGTAGAGTTTGTTGACCAGAACCCTATCGGAAAGAGTACCCGCAGCAACCCTGCCACTTATCTGAAGGCATACGATGCGATACGTGCCCTCTTTGCCAACCAGCCACTGGCTAAGCAGATGGGATTCACGCCCCAGTACTTCTCTTTCAATACCGAAGGCGGAAGATGCGAGGAATGTAAGGGTGCGGGATATGTTACCATCGAGATGCAGTTTATGGCAGACCTCACGCTGACCTGCGAGGCTTGTAAGGGCAAGCGTTTCAAGCACGACATCCTGGAGGTTCGCTATGGCGGAAAAAACGTCAATGATGTGCTGAACATGACGGTAAACGAGGCCATTGAGTTCTTCAGCGATGAAAAGTTGCAGCGCAACGAGGGCGACTTCGACAACTGCCGCATCATCGTAAACCGCCTGAAGCCGCTTCAGGATGTGGGTCTGGGTTATATCAAGCTCGGTCAGAATTCAAGTTCGCTTTCGGGTGGTGAGAATCAGCGTGTAAAGCTCGCCTTCTTCATAGGTAAGGAAGAACAGGAGCCTACGCTCTTCATCTTCGACGAGCCTACCACGGGTCTTCACTTCCACGACATCAAGCGCCTGCTCCATGCCTTCAATGCCCTGATAGAAAGGGGTCATTCGCTGGTAGTAATTGAGCACAATCTGGATGTCATCAAGTGTGCCGACTATATCATCGACCTCGGTCCTGAAGGCGGCGATAAAGGCGGTAATCTCGTTGTTGCCGGAACTCCGGAAGAAGTAGCTGCCTGCAAGGCAAGCCTTACCGGAAAGTTCTTGCGTTAAATTGAAGTTTCAGGGCGTGTGGCGATAAACTTGCGAAACGTCGAAAAAAATACGATATCAGTGGAATCCGACAACCGCCGGATTCCACTTTTTAATTTAAAAAACCAATTCAAAAGAATTATCTGTTAAAAAAGTAACCATCATCGAAGGCTGCTTCGATAAGTCGTTGCTTCACTCGGGCGTATTCTGCCGAGTCTTCGATAAAGTACCGAAGAGCAGAAACAATCCTCACATAAACACTGAGCCGATAATCGCCCTTACCCTTTTAGATTGCAAAAATGTTTTCCTTATGCATCCCAGCATAATACATCAGATCAGAACCAGATACATGATGGTTCTTCATCTCTTCACTCAGAACAACACCAAAACAGCTGTTGTCTGCTTCAAAATTAACAATCTTCATTGTTTTAATTTTTTTAAAATGTTTATAATTATTGTATACGAGTTCCCACTACGGGAACTCTTTTTTATTTTCTTTTTAGTATCTTTGCACCATGTATTACAGATTCAACAATCTGCTTACCTATAATAAAACGAATAACTGATACATATATTGTATAACAATATAATTTTTTTAGGAGATGATGAACATCAGCACATTCATTAACATGGCCAGCAAGATTCCTTCACCTGGCCAGTTGGAAGGCCTGGTAACCTTCATGAAGGAAGATGAGAAACTCAGGTTTTTCACCGAGTCTTACCGGAAAACGGGGAATAAGTCGTACAAACACGATGCACCCCTCTTCGCCGTAGCCTGCATCTTCGAAGGCGGAAAAGGCAAGGACAACATCCGGAGCCTCACACATCTGTCACTGGTCGACTTCGACCACATCACAGAAAAACCGGATGACGGCACCCTGCACTCGCTCAAAGAGAGAATCTGCCACGATGCCCACACCCTGCTCTGCTACGTTACCATGAGCGGCAACGGACTGCGTGTCATCTACCGCTACGAAGGCGATGATTATCCCGCCGCCTTCGCCATGGGAAACGACTACTACGCGCATCTCATCGGCAAGGAAAGCGATCCGCTCTGCAAGAACATCACAAGGCTCAGCGGACTCGCCTACGACCCCGAAGTCTATTTCAATCCTGAAGCCACAGCCTTCAGCGCCGAGGAAATCAGCCATTTCCATTCCGCTACGCTCAAGACCGCCCAGAAGAAAAAGAAACAGGAACGCATCGCCGACTACTACGAGCAGATCGTCAAACCCAAGCTGGAAAGCGAAAAAATCAGGTATGAACCCGGCAACCACAACCAGTATGTAATGCGGGTGGGCTACATGATGGCTAAGAAACGGTACGACAGGAAAGAAGCCACCCAGTGGGCTATCAGGCAGTTTCCCGAATACGACGACGTAGAACAGGTGTTCAAGTCGTGCTACGACAACACCACTCACCCACAGAAGGCGAAGGCAGAAACCGGAAAGATTCCCTATGCCACCGTAGATGAAATCAAAGACTTCCTCGACGGGCATATCAAACTCCGCTTCAACCTCATCACCCTGCGCTACGAGTATCTGAAGGAGAAATGGCGAATCCTCCAGGACCGCAATCTGAATACGCTATGGAGCAACATGTCGCTAACCGCAAGGGTGAGCAAGAGCGACATGATCAATGTCATCGAGAGCGACTATACCCCGCCCTACAATCCCTTCACCGATTATCTGGAGAATCTCCCACCCTGGCAGGAAGGCGACAAGGACTATATAGCCGAACTCGCTGCCACGGTAAAGATGAAGGGAGACCCCGTGATGCCCTTCTGTGAAGCCCTCAGGAAATGGCTCGTGGCGATGATAGCAGGATGGATAGACGAAGGTGCCGTAAACAATGTCATCCTGGTGTTCATCGGCAGACAGGGCGCCTACAAGACCACTTGGTTCAACTATCTCCTGCCGCCGGAACTGAAGCAATACTTCTATACGAAGGCGAATGCCAGGCGCATGACGAAGGATGATATCATCGCCCTTTCGCAGTATGCACTCATCTGTTATGAAGAGCTCGACACGATGAGTCCATCGGAACTGAACCAGCTGAAGGCTGTGGTAACGATGCAGTATACCAACGAAAGGGCGGCATACGGCCATTATGCCGAGCAGCGCAAGCATATCAACACCTTCTGCGGCACGGGCAACAATCCCGAGTTTTTGAGCGACCCTACCGGTAACCGTCGCTGGCTGCCCTACGAGATAGAGAGCATCCTCTCGCCCCGTGAGCATCCGTTCAATTACGAAGGCATCTACGCCCAGGCTTACGCCCTCTACAAGAGTGATTTCCGCTACTGGTTCACCGATGAGGAGATAGAAAAGCAGAACCGGCACAACCGCGCTTTTGAGGCGCCCAGACTAGAACAGGAACTTGTGGATCTCTACTTCCGAAAGCCAACGGAGGCGGAGACAGGGGAGTTCGTGTCCATAGCCAGAGCGATGCAGATCATCAGTTGCAACATCTCCCAGAAGCTGAACAGTTCGAAACTGGGCAAGGCTTTCAATGATCTCGGATTCGAAAAGATGCGCACCAAGCACAGCCGTGGTTACAGGGCAATCGTCCGTACAGCCGAGGAAATCAAGGCATATCAGGTATCCGTCTGCATCAACCCGCCGCAATGCGATGATGATGCCCCCTTCTAGCCGTTCCCAAGCCATCGGTTCCATCCGGTTCAGGGTGACAGGGTGACACGGTGACACGAGTTTTTCAACTTTTCGCCTCGCACGCGGGCAGGCAGGAACTTTCGGCCTGATTTTTCCTGCCTGCCCGCGCGAGAGTAAATCTTCAGAATTCCCTGTCACCCCTGTCACCCTGTCACCCAGAAGCCAGTTACTTCCGAAACGGAAACCAAAGACTTAGGGTTCAAAAGCCAGAGACTTACGATGAAAAAGTCAGTAGCTTATGAACCGCAACTCAATCATAAACCCTCATAAAAATCAAACAAAACTATGGATTTAAGAAGTTATACCAAGCAAGAGCTAGCTCTTCTGTATTTTCCCGATGCTACTCCAGCTGTAGCCAGTGCTCACCTGATGCGATGGATCCAGCGCATCCCCGACCTTCTCCAGAAGCTCGCCGCCACCGGTTACGGCAAGAACTGCAAGGAGTTCACCCCGATGCAAGTCTCCTACATCCTCTACTTCCTCGGTGAGCCCTAACCCTGTTTCCTACACCAGACGTAAAGAAGAAACGCAACCCCGCTAGGCGTTCCGGCGGATTTGCAATCCGACGTCAAAAAAGGCTCGACCTATTTCCTTGCGGATTTGCAATCCGCCTCAAGCGAGAATGCTGCATCACGATTTTGGCGACACAGATTCTTGATGACGGCAGTTTTAGGCTCTTAGCCTTGACTTTTGGATAAAAAGCCATTATTTTAGCCTTGACTTTTGGATAAAATTAACTATTGTTTGCCTTGACTTTTGGATAAAAGTTGTATCTTTGCACTGTAAATCAATAAATTATACAAAATGACATATTACAAGCGAATTATAGATAAAAAACTCCTGGAGTGGAAGGCTTCTCAAAGAAGAAAACCGCTGCTGATACGTGGAGCCAGACAAGTAGGAAAATCTTCTGCTGTGCGCCACTTTGGTAAAGAATTCAAGTACTTTGTAGAGATCAATCTGGAGAGCCAGCCATCCATAAGAGGACTCTTTTCAAAGGATATTGACGTGCATAGAACGTGTGAAAGCATAAGTGCCACTACCGGCGTCCCAGTGATACCTGGTGAAACACTGCTCTTCATAGACGAGATACAAGTGAGCCAGGAAGCAATCATGTCGCTCCGTTATTTCAAAGAAGATTATCCGGAACTGCATGTCATCGCTGCTGGCTCTTTGTTGGAATTCACCTTAGAAGAACTGCCTTCCTTTGGAGTGGGTAGAATACGCTCACTCTATATGTACCCTTTTTCCTTTGATGAATTTCTCATGGCACAGGGACTAGATACCACGGTGAGTTACAAGCAGCAGGCTTCACCCTCATCTCCGCTTCCAGAGGCCGTTCATAATAAACTGGTGGACCAGTTGAAGACTTTCTATCTGGTGGGTGGTATGCCTGCCGCAGTTACAGAATGGATAGAGACTAACAGTTACATAGAATGCGCTCATGTCCATAATGATATTCTGGATACCTATCAGGATGATTTTGCCAAGTACAAGTCGCGTGTATCTCCGGCTTTATTGAGAAAGGTTTTGCGTTCCGTAGCTTTGCAGGCTGGCAGTAAGTTTGTCTATAGGCAGGTGGCCGATGATGTTCATTCTTCGGTTATCAAAGACGCACTTCATTTATTGACCTTGGCAGGACTCATAAAGCCGGTGACCCATAGTGATGGAAATGGCGTTCCACTTGGAGCTGAAGAGAATGACAGCTACAGGAAATATCTTTTCTTGGATTTGGGACTGATGCAAACCATGTTGGGTACTCCTGCTGCCAATGTACTTTTAGCTTCGAATGTTGATTTCGTCAATAAAGGTGCTGCATCAGAAATGTTTGCTGGTTTGGAACTCGTCAAGAACCACGACTGTTTCCAGAAGGCAGAAATGTATTATTGGCAGAATTTGTCAAGAGGGGCCAATGCTGAGATTGATTTTTTGGAAGCCAAGGATGGTATGGTTTTACCGATAGAAGTGAAAGCCACTACCAGGGGTAGCATGCAAAGCTTATGGCTATTCATGAGAAAGAAGGCTCTTCATCATGCTGTTCGTACATCCCTAGAGAATTTCGGAGAGTTTGAGTATGTTGATAAAGAATCCCAGGATGCCATTCGCCACGTAGATGTAATTCCACTCTATGCAATGAGTAATTTGTGCAAACTAAGCGTTGATACGGAGATGAAAATAGCAACACCATAAAACAACAGAAAAAGGGTCTATACACCCTTTTGTCGAGGTGTATAGACCCTTGGAACAACCGCGAAGTATGGGTTGATAAATATTGCCAAATTCTTTATTCTCCCATTTGGCTTAGGAGCTATGAAATCCAACAATTCATCTCCCACATGATGCCCACTGAATTATACTCTATATCTGATATTCAGAGAGTTAGCTATTATCGGGGATATTTATCGGGGACAGTACAAGCAGCGCACACCTCCGTGACAATCAGCTACTTACAAGATTTATTCGACTTAAAATCAATTGATTTCAAGCCTCAAAAAGACAATCAACATCAGCCCTTATATATATAATAAGGTGTAACTGTACGTAGTATTAAAGACCAAACAAGGCAAACGTGGTTGCCCACCTTATATAATAAGGTGTAGCATTCAGTAGCAGCAAAAGCTGTTCAAGCTACTCTAAAGTACTGTATATATATGAGTTATAGGGAGGACTTCCACCGTATCCTCTTTTTGCCTACCCCTATAGAGGGAGCGAGGCATCGACCACAAGGGGTTGCCGTGCATCTTTTAGAAAATTTTCCGGTATACAAAATGCCTTTTCTTTCAAGTCTTCAGATTTTTTAATATTCAATTTTGCAATAGTAGTCTCCCAAGTAGTATGTTTGCAACGTGAGAATAAATGATAGAAATAAAACCATATTAAATATGAAGAGAAACAGAAAGAGACCACCACCATCAAAAGACTCCAAGACGAACAGATAGGAACTATCTTAGGCAGTAAACAGAATAGGCTATGTAGAGCCAAGATAAAACTAAAAGGGACAGGCGAAACCCTGTCCAACAAAATAATGATATTACGATTATGAAACGTGATAGCATTAAAACTAAGCTTATCTCTCGAACATTATGCAACTAAAGAGAGTATAGACATTAAGAAACTGTGTTTTAAACGTTCTTCAATAAGTATTGAGGACTTTGTAAAACACATCAAAAAAGGATTTTGTTTTTGCCATTGGTTTACAACAAAAGCCGACACCTTTAAAATATACGAGAAGAAGAATGATAATTTTGACCGAGCTAATGTTGTATTCGTTGATGTAGATGATTTCAATATGGAAATGAAGCAATTTGTTTGTGGATTATCGAAGAAGCCTACTATATACTATACAACACCGAGCAATCTTTGTACAAGTAAGGGTAACAAGTATCGCTTTCGCCTTTGTTATGTATTTAATGAGGATATACCAAATGCTGAAACCTTAGCCTCAACATACAAAGGCATCATAAAGGAAATACGCAAAGATTACCCTACTTACCCCGACCAAGATTCGTGTGGAGCAAGACCTGCACAATATATGAATGGCAACGGAACGCCAAGGTGTGAAGTGTATTCTACAGACAAAGTTTATACTTTATCAGATTTTGGAGCTTCACTTGTTGAATCAGCCCACCATGAAAACAGGTCAGTAAAGGAATCTGCAAACAGTAATGAATGTGTCTATCCTATAAAGGATAAGGATTTCATTAACGACCTCTTTGAAATTCCACCTTCTGACTTGATTATCAAGTACCGAGAGCGATACTGCTATTTTGACCATTCCGAGCTAACATACAATAACGGTTATGCGTTGATACCCGAAAACTATCAAGAGATATACCGAAGTTGGTATCAAGATGTCGTAACAAGCAATAGTGGCGATATTCGCAAAGTATCGGTTGTAAAGATAAAGAGGGATGGCGACAATAGGAGGAAATGCCTATTTGTGTCTGCACTCATACGCAGAAAGATACTTCCAAACATCACATTTGAACATCTATTGTATAACCTGGTTGCTGAACGACAATGGTATTCCTTAATTCCGCAACACTATAATTTAATATTTTTTATAAGCACCTGAGCAACAA
>OHEZ01000119.1_pt1 | contig 69864 bp, 61 predicted proteins | sample 1567391 | NCBI WGS metagenome assembly OHEZ01 (sample SAMEA3879518, study PRJEB24766) | human gut metagenome | biome: human-associated habitat; feature: feces | place: USA | collected 1985/1987
AATGATGATACCGATGGCTTTGGAGGTATCCATAGAAGAGCCGCCGCCGATGGCGATCAGATAGTCAGCGCCGGATGCCTTGAAAGCTTCTACGCCGTGTTTTACGTTTTCGATGGTCGGGTTTGCTTTGATATCGGAGTAGATTTCATAAGCAAGACCTTCGCGGTCTAAAATATCCGTTACCTTTGCGGTTACGCCAAACTTGATCAGATCCGGATCGGAACATACAAATGCTTTCTGGAAAGCATGAGCCTTTGCTTCGTTTGCGATTTCTTCGATTGCGCCAGCTCCGTGATAGGAGGTCTGGTTGAGCATAATTCTGTTTGCCATTGGAAAAACCCCTTTCTTTCGATCGATTTTTGATAATTTCATTGTAATACAAAAAAGGAAAGAAAAAAAGGAAATTTTTATAAAATCGACATTATTCTAATGGAAAAAAGGAAGAAATGTTATTGAAATTTACCAGAATTTGCTTTCTTTTCAAAACTTTTTTGGCTTTGTTGACAATCTACGATTCTGCAGATGGAAATTCCTTTTTGCAGTTTTTAGAAGCTGCGTCGTCCGGTGCTTGGGGGGTGCAGCAAAAGCGTCTGGAATATTCCAGGTTTGCCTGAATCAGGTTGTATTCCAGTAAAAGACGGAGCGTGCAGGAGAGACATTCGGGAGATTTGGCGTGCGCTTCGCACACGTCCTTGAAAGAGTGGGACAGATTCAGAATATCCAGAGAAGAGACTGCCATGCAGATCACCTGAAACGCTCCGTTTCTATATAGTATGGCGCGCGTGCCGCCGGGGTGCGCAAACCGCTGCGGTGGATACCTCTTCTTTCCGGATAAAAACAGCGATGACCAGACTTTCCTGCTTGCATCCTGCCCTACAGATGATAAACTGGGAGTAAGAATCGAAAGGGACAGGAGGCACACAGCATGAACTTAAATCCGCTTGCGGCAGAGGAACAGTTTTTAAACCCATTGGATCGCGTCAACGGATTCGATATCCGTCCGGGGCTATATGAAATCAACGGAGCGACTTCCTTCGGAAGCTGCGTCAACTTTACAATTCATTCTCAGAATGCGGTTTCCTGTGAGCTGCTGCTGTTTCACAGAGGGGAAAAAGAGCCTTACGGGACGATCCCTTTTCCGGAAAATTACAGGATCGGGCGGGTATATTCGATGATCGTGTTCGGTCTGGATATTTACGATTTTGAGTACGCCTATCGGATGGACGGGCCGAACGTCCCGGAAAAAGGGCTGATTTATGATAAAACAAAAGTGCTTTTGGATCCGTATGCGCGGGCGGTGACGCAGCAGAGCATCTGGGGAAAAGAGCCCGACCGGGAGAAGGGTTATCATGGGCGGGTGGTGTTCAACGATTTCGACTGGGGTGACGCCAGAGAGCCGAAAAAGCCGATGCAGGAGCTGATTATTTATGAGATGCATGTGCGCGGTTTTACAAAGCATGCCTCCTCGGGCGTGCAGTTTCCGGGAACGTTTGAGGGTATCCGGGAAAAAATCCCTTACCTGAAGGCGCTTGGCATCACTGCGGTTGAGCTGATGCCGGTGTTTGAATTCGACGAGACGATGGGAAAACGTGAAATCGGCGGCAGGACGCTTCTGGATTACTGGGGCTACAACACGGTTGGATTTTTTGCACCGAACACAGGATACACGGCGCGTCAGGAGTATAACCGGGAAGGGACGGAGTTTAAAAATCTCATCCGGGAACTTCACCAGAACGGAATCGAAGTCATTTTAGACGTGGTGTTCAATCATACCGCGGAGGGAAACGAGCAGGGACCGTTTTTTGAATTTAAGGGAATCGACAACCGGATTTATTATATGCTGACGCCGGAGGGAAACTATTATAATTTCAGCGGATGCGGAAATACGTTAAATTGCAACCATCCAGTCGTACAGCAGATGATTCTGGAATGCTTGCGGCATTGGGTAATTCATTATCGGGTGGACGGTTTTCGCTTTGACCTTGCGAGCATTTTGGGACGAAACGAGGACGGGACGCCGCTGTTACAGCCGCCTCTGCTTCGGAATCTGGCGGAAGATCCGGTGCTGAAGGACGTCAACCTGATTGCGGAGGCATGGGATGCGGGCGGTTTGTATCAGGTCGGAAATTTCCCGGCGTGGAACCGGTGGGCGGAGTGGAACGGCAAATACCGGGACGAGCTGCGCAGCTTTTTAAAAGGAGAGTACTGGTTCGCTGTACAGGCAGCAAAGCGGATTACCGGCTCTCCGGATCTGTACGGCGGGCAGTATCGGGGCTACAATTCGTCAATCAATTTTCTGACCTGTCACGACGGCTTTACGCTGTACGACCTGTATTCTTATAATGAAAAACATAACGAGGAAAACGGCTGGAATAATACTGATGGTGCAGATGATAACCGGAGCTGGAACTGTGGGTACGAGGGAAAATCCGACAACCCCGGAATAGAAGCGCTTCGGAAAAGAATGATCAAAAATGCCTGTGCGGTGTTACTGTGCAGCCGTGGAACGCCGATGTTTCTGGCGGGAGACGAATTTTGCAATACGCAGTTTGGCAACAACAACGCCTACTGCCAGGACAATGAAATTTCCTGGCTGGACTGGTCGCTGTTGGAAAAAAATAGAGAAATTTACGAATTTTTCCGGTATATGATTGCATTCCGCAAAAAACACTCTGCAATCCGCGGAGAATGCAGTTCGTCCGGGCTTGGGTTCCCGACGGTCAGCGTCCATACGAATCAGCCCTGGGACAATAATGTGACCCAGGAAAGTAAATTCCTGGGCGTGATGTTTGCGGGGGCGGTTCCGGCCGGAAGCAGTCAGAAAACAGGACGAAATCAGGAAAACGCGTGGAGTCAGGAAGCAGAGAGACGCCGGGAATCTGTGTGGAGCTTGGAAATGGAGCGAACCCGGGAATTGGAAACGGAAGATCTCGTGTACCTGGCGGTCAATGTTTTCTGGGAGGATCAGCAGTTTTTTCTGCCGAAGCTTCCAAACGGCTTTGTATGGAGGCTTGCGGTCAATACGGACCAGCCGGAAATGCCTGAAAAGGAGTCACAGATGACTGTCATTGACAGTGAATTTATCCTGAAACCGCGCAGCGTCGCCGTTTTTGTGGGAGGCCCATCCTTTTAACAAAATGCCGCGAAATGGAAAGAAAAGCTGATGATGTCTCCACATTATAAGCCAAACATTTCGCGGCAGATTTTTTTCCCGGTCTCTGTGCGGAAAATGTTGTCATAGGTCGCCAGGATATGGGCTGTGTCCGTGTTTCCTTCAAAGAGGTTGACCAGAAAATCCGCCTCCACCAGAATCTGATAATCGAGACCGTCGATGCCGGTATAAGTATGATGATGACCGACTAAAAAGCTGACGCGCTCTATCACGTCTTTTTCAAATCCCAGCTCGGAGAGCATCTGCTCTGCCAGGGCAGGACCTTCTTTTTCCTGCAATTTTCCGTTTCCGTCTCCGTATTTTTCCAGACACAGCCGGATGCCGATATCGTGCACGATGGCGGCAGCTTCCGTAATGAACAGCGTTTTTTCATCGAGATGCTCGGAAACAGCGATCGTCTTTGCAAAGCTGTGCACCTTCAGAAAATGCTGAATGCGCTCCGGGCTGCCGTGATCGTAGGAAATCATTTTTAAAATAAGCGGTTCTAAAGTCATACGAAGCTCCCTTCTTTGTGTGATACATAAGTCAATTAAGAACATCATAGCGCGGTTTTCCGGATATTTCAAGCGCAGGAAAACGGTTGACAGTTCTCTGCAGATAAACTAGGATGAAAAAAGATGTAGGTACATCCATTTTGAAAAACTATCGTGCAGGAAAGCCCCTGCAACTTAAATTCAGGAGAACGCTTGCGATGGATAAAACCGAACGGAAAATGACGAAAATTGCGCGGGAGTTAAATAAGCTGACGGTACAGACGATGAAGGAGGAAGGAATCGGGACGGCGGAGTTCGATTTTATCCATCTGGTGCGGCATCATCCCGGCATCACACAGGCGCAGCTGCGGGAAGAATTAAAGATCGACAAGGGAGCTGCGGCGCGCCGGGCGGCAAGCCTGGAAGCGAAGGGCTACCTGATTCGCCGGGACAATCCGGAGGACAAAAGAAGTCAGCTTTTGTATGCGACAAAAAAGGCGGAAGGGCTGAAAAACTCCAAGGTCAGCATTGAATCGACGTTTTATGAGTGGCTGATGGAGGAACTGGACGAATCAGAAACCGGGTACTTTTGCGAAATGCTGGATCGACTGTATCTGAGATCGAAAAAAGAAAGCCGGTCTGGATTTTTGCAGGTAAAGGAACGGATGGATAGAGGAGAAAAGGATGGCTGAAGGGACGACGATGTGCGACAGGAAAGAATCGGGAATCCGGACTGCCTGGGAAAAACCGGATCAGATCGGAAGCTACTTTGTGACGGAGTGGAAGCCGCTGCTTGCGGTGACGGTTTCCGGCCTGATTTATAATATCGGACTGCTCGCGGGACCGTGGTTTGAAGGAAGGCTTGCACAGTGCCTGCTGGATGTATTTACAGGGAAAAAAATTTTTACCGATATGCTGCTTTTGGTGTGCGCGTATGTGGCAGTGATCGGATTCGTGCAGGGCGCGCGCTACATCAAGCGGTTTTATGTGCGCCGGTTTGCGAACGATATCAACCGGGGCATGAAGCAGGTGCTTTACGGGAATCTGGTACATAAAAGTGTAGGTGAGCTGGAAAAAGAGGGGGCCGGAAGCCTTCTGACAAAAGCGGTGTCTGACGTGGATGCGTGCGTAGAGGGAATCCGGAAGTTCACGACGGAGATTTTTGATACCGGTATTGCGCTGCTTGCCTATGCTGCGATGCTGTTGTGGTACGACTGGCGGCTTGCACTGCTGTGTCTGTTGTTCCCGCCGTTTTCCTATTTGATGGCGGAAAAGATGAAAACCGTGGTAGAGCGCAGCAATGCCGCATATAAGGAGAGCGCCGGACGCTTGAATACAGCGACGCTGGACCGCGCGGGCAACGCGGTGACTTATCGGATTTACGGCTGTGAAAAACAGCGCAGCGGCATGTATGAAAAACAGCTGGACGATTACGAAAAAACAGCAGTCCGTGCAGGGATGCAGGTCGTAGCGATGCCTCCACTGTATCAGGTGATTTCCATGGGAAGCACCGTGCTGATTTTGTATTTCGGTTCGAAAAATGTGTTAAACAGCGGATGGGCGGTTTGGAACATCGCAGCGTTTACGACATTTTTATCCTGCTATGGAAAGCTTGCGGTCAAGTCCTCGAAGGCGGCGAAGCTGTTTAACTCCGTACAGAAAGCAAACGTTTCGTGGAAAAGAATCCGTCCGCTGCTGACAGAGCCTCCGGAAGAAACAGAAGAAAAGACAGCCGGGGCGGTCAGCCTGAAGCTGGATCAGGCGGGCGGCGCATATCCGGGCGGAAAGCAGATTTTTGACGGATTGACGATAAGTGCAAAGCCTGGACAGATCATCGGGATCACGGGTCCTGTTGCGTGCGGCAAATCGACACTTGGTAAAATTTTTCTGGGAGAAGTGCCTTATACCGGGCATGTTTTGTTAAACGGGAAAGAATTATCTGAATATTCAGAAAAAGAACGCAGGAGCATGGTCGGATGGCAGGGACACGATCCGGAGCTTTTGACGGACAGTGTCCGAAACAATGTTGCGCTCGGAGAGGAGCAGATCGACGTCGGCAGGGAGCTTTCGCGCGTCTGCCTGGACCGGGAAGTGTCCGAAATGGAAAACGGCATCGATACACTGGTCGGCAGCCGCGGCGTGCGGCTTTCCGGCGGGCAGCAGGCGAGAACGGCGCTTGCACGGACGCTGTCCCATGCAAAGCCGTTGATCGTTCTGGATGACCCGTTTGCGGCGCTGGATCGGAATACGGAGGAGGAGATTTTCAGGGAATTAAAAGCGATGTCAAAGGATCGGATTATCCTGCTGATTTCGCACCGCCTGTATTTGTTTGATCAGATGGATCAGGTCATCTGGATGGAAAACGGACAGACGCAGACAGGAACGCACGAAAAAATGCTGCAGATCGTTCCGGAATATGCAAATTTGTGCAAGGGATGGAAGGAGGGAGCAGACCATGCGTGAGCGTTTGAAAAAAACGATGCCGTCAAAGGCGCATCATGAAATTCTTACTGCGGTGGGATCAATCTGCACACAGAATCTTCTGCTTCCGATTGCATTGGTCATCACCGTAGTTGGCGCGGTCGTCACTGCACTTGTGCCGCCGCTGATTCTGGAAAAAATCGTGGACGGGCTGACTGCGGGAAACTCGATGCCGATTGTACAGGCATTTTCCTATTTCGGCGTGGTAGCACTGGCGGGATTGCTGGAATCTACGCGGGAAAGCCTTTTGATCGTATTCGGACAGAAGCTGACCCACGGTCTGCGCAGTCAGATGTGCGGAAAGCTGTCGCATCTGTCCGCAGATACGTTGAGTAAAATGGATGCAGGAACGATCGCATCCCGGTTTGTCGGAGATGTTGATACGCTGGAAACGCTGTTTACCTCCGGTATCATCAGCATGTTTGCAGATGCTTGCACGATGATCGGTATTTACGCAGTGCTCTGGCAGAAAAACCGCGGACTTGCGATTACTCTGCTGGCGATTCTGCCGCTGATCGCACTGTTTACAAGACATGTTCAGAAAAAAATGCTGGCTGCGCAGATGGACAGCAGAAAGGCTGCCGCGCGGACGTCGGGTCTTGTGCCGGAGACGATTCATTGCATTCGGATGATCCATGTTTTTGGAAAAGAAGGCTTTATGCGCAAACGTTATGACCGTACGCTGCAGGAGGGATACGCTGCGATGGAGCGTACAAATTTTTACGATGCACTGTATTCTCCGGTTATTTTGATTACAGATGCGCTGGTGACGGGCGTTGTCATGCTGCTGTCGGCTTCGTCTGGCCCGGAAGTCAGAATGTTTTTCGGCATGTCAGTCGGTACGGCGGTTGCGGTAATTTCCTATATTTCGAGAATCTTTTCCCCAATCGAAAGCATTGGCATGGAAATCCAGACGATCCAGGAGGCGCTGGCAGGTGCGAAGCGTGTCGGAGAATTTCTGGAGCTGCCGACGCGGCTGAAAACCTCCGGGGAGGCGGGAGAAAAAGCGATGGTAGAACTTGGCAGAGCCGGCGCGGCCTCTGGTTCGGATTATGCTGCGGCCGCTGGTTCGGATCGCGCTGCGGTCGCTGAGCCGGCAAAATCGCCTGCGGTCGCATGCATTTCCCTGGAAGACGTCAGCTTCGGCTATGAAGAGGAAAAGATGGTTCTGAAGCATTTGAGCTTCGAGATAAAAACCGGCGAGCAGGTAACGATGACCGGGCGCACCGGCGCAGGAAAGAGCACAATTTTTAAATTGCTTTTGGGGCTGTATTGTCCGCAGAAGGGCTGTGTAAAAATATATGGACAGGACGCTTATCTGCTTCCGGACAGTATCAGACGGCGTCTGTTTGGCTGCGTGGAGCAGAGCTTTAAGCGGGTTCCCGGAACCGTTCTGGAGCAGATTACGCTTTCTGATCCGATGATTTCCAGAGAGGATGCGGTCGAAGCGGCGAAGCTGGCAGGACTGCATGAAGTGATTGCCGGAATGGAGCAGGGGTATGATACGCCCTGCACGGATGCACTGTTTTCACAGGGACAGTGGCAGCTTTTGTCCATTGCCCGGGCGGTTGCAGCGAAGCCGTCGATTCTGCTGCTGGATGAAATCACGGCGAACCTCGATGTAGGCACAGAGCAGGAGGTTTTGTATGCGCTCAGGCGTGCCGGAGAAAACCGGACGGTGGTTTCCATTTCCCACCGTTTGTATGAAAAAATGGGCGGCAGGGAGCTTGTAATCGGGTAACCAGACATCGTCGCAAAATACAATATGCCGTGCAAAGCCACAACCGGTCGCCTCTGCGCGGCATATTTCTCCTCCTTTCTGCGCACGTTTTTTGCGCATGTCGAGTTTGTGTCAAGTGAGCGCAGACACAAATCTCGCGATTGAAAAATTTTATTTTTCAATCTTTGCCCTCTATGCAGCGGAAACCTTCTTGTCTTTTGCTACAGGAATGATATACTGGGACTGAAATGATGTCGGGATCAAAAAGATCTTTTGTCTCCTATGATACCGGATCAGGCATAAAAGCGATGACAGACAGGAGTGGTATACGATGGACATGCAGGAGAAATACAGACAGCAGTTGGATATTTCCTATTCCTATCATCTGGCGAAACGGATGGAAAAACACCGCACCAACGAAGAACTCGGCTATCGGACAGCAGGGTCGAAGGCAGAGCTTGCAACCGGGGAAATGCTGGAGCAGGAGATGCGCACAATCGGTTTTCCGATTGTTCATAAGGATGCGATTACAGTAGACGCGTGGGAATTTGAACGCGCGAAAATGACTTTTTTAAACGAAAAAGGCGAAGAGGAAACGATACAGCTTGGCGCGTATCAGACGAATTTTGTGACGGACGGACCGGAGTGCTATTCGGTTGTGTATGCAGGCAGAGGAACTCTGCAGGATTATGAAGGAATGGATGTGACCGGAAAGCTCGTATTAGTGGATATCAACCAGCGGGATGAGTGGTGGATCAATTATCCGGTTTATCAGGCGCATTTAAAAGGCGCGGCAGCTGTCATTGCCGCACAGACGGGCGGCTACGGAGAGGTAGACGAACGCGCACTGAACGCACAGGATATCGCGGGACCGTCGGATGCACCGGCATTTTCGATTGCCCGGCACGATGCAGATCAATTGAAAAAAATGCTGCAGGGCCGCAGTGAGGTAAAGGTGCTGTTTGACGCTTCGACAAAGGTGATCCCGGCACAGACGACCTATAACATCGTCGGGGAGATTCCCGGAAAAACGCACCCGGAGCGCAGAATTATGCTTTCCGCACATTACGATTCCTATTTTGACGGTTTTCAGGACGATAATACCGCAATTTCGATGATGCTTTCGATGGGAAAAACGCTGCTGGAAATTGGATATCAGCCCGAAAATACGCTGATATTCTGCTGTATGGCGTCCGAGGAATGGGGCGTGGCGGATTCGCAGTTCGACTGGTCGACGGGCGCGTATGAACAGGTATTTACGGTGCATCCGGAGTGGCGCGGAAGCGTGATTGCCGACCTGAATTTTGAGCTCCCTGCGCTGGCACACGGGACGCGGGCGAGGATTCGGAGCACGTTCGAATACGTTTCTTTTCTGGAAGAATTTCTGGAAGAGCTGCCGAGCCTGACCGGCGCATATCCGGAGGAAACGAGGATTACCGCGCCGATTGAAACCTGGTCGGACGATTTTTCCATTGCGATTGCCGGAATCCCGTCGATGGTAAATGATTTTACGGGCGGAAGCTTTATGGAAACGAACTATCATTCACAGTTCGACAACGACGGCTTTTACGATGAGGATGTTTATCGGATGCACCATGAGCTGTTTGGACTTTTGCTGATGGCGATTGACCGTACGGTTGTTGTTCCGCTGGATTTTTCCAGAGTATTCCGAAAAGCAAGGGAGCGGCTGGACAGCGAATGGTGTGAAAAAACCGGCGCGGACGGACAGCGGCTGCTGCGGGTGCTGGAGCAGGCAACGGCGACGGCGCAACAGCTGTATGCAAAGGTAGAGAAAACGAACCGGAACGCGAGGCACGCTGACGCATCGGCGGCTGGTGTGGAAAATGCATCAGGACTGCGCACGGCGGAGACTGGCGATGCCGGGGCGGTGAACGGAGATTTTATCGCATGTGTGCAGGGAACGGACACTGCTGCAGAAGTACCTGCGGCAGACACCCGGAAGCTGGAACGAGCGCTTTTACAAGTTTTCCAGCAGGAGCAGGATGCCTATGTGCGGATCGACTGGTATGGAAACGTGTTGTTCCCGCATGGAATTTTGCAGGATCGTTTGCAGCTTCTGGAAGGTGCGGTGCGCAATCTGAAAGAGGGAAGGCTCTCGGCGGCACTGCGCAAGCTGTATGAGATCGACAGCAACCGGTACGCATTTTTGTTTGAAGAAGAGGTTTATCGACATTTTACATCGTATGCATTGGATCAGAGTGCAGATCGGCTGAAATGGGGAACCGGAAGAATTATCGGGTTTGAAAACTTTTTCCCGGTTGTGACCGGACTTCTGGAAAAAGAAAAAACGGACTGCAGTGATTTTACGGAAGAAATTGCACAGCTGGAGGCTGCATATGAGCGCCAGAGCGATTTGTACCGGAAAGAAATCGATACGCTGTGCGTGCAGACGGAAAGGATGGAGCGGCTTTTGAGAGAAGCCGGAGTGGAATTTTATGGACAGTGAAAAACTGTATCGAGTACAGGAAGAGGATTTGTCGAAGCTTGAGGAGCTGTTGTGCCGTTCGTTTGCGGCGGACCCGTTGTATGTGGAGCTGATTCCGGATGAAGAGGTGCGGAAACGACTGATGCCGGAGCTGTTTCAATGCGACCTGACGGAATTTTATGAGACGTGTGAAATTTTTGCAGACAGTAAGGATTTAAACGGCATATTGGTCGTTTCGGATGAAACGGAGCCGTATCATTTGCTGCATCGCTATTTTACGGAGGTGCAGGCGACGCTGCGCACGGAGGGCTATCTGATCCGGGAGGATCACAGCCTGAAGACATTTTTTAATTTCGTGCTCGGCAGGGATTACCTGAATTCCAGCTGGACGGATCAGCTACATCAGGATCGGAGACTACATATCATTTATCTGGCGGTTGATCCGGAAATGCAGCATCACGGAATCGCGGCGACGCTGGTGGAAGAGGCAGTTGCATACGCGGAACGCAACGATCTGATGATTTCGCTGGAAACGCACAACCCGCGTAACGTTGCGTTTTATCAGCAGTTCGGGTTTAAGGTGTACGGAGTCGTGGAAAAGCATTTTTCCCTGAAACAATATTGTCTGGTGCGGGAAATCCAGGCGTAATATTCTAACAGTTCACCGCGCCATTTCATTCGCAAAAGCGCATCTTCGATGCTTTCCGCTGCTTCGCAGCTCCTTTTGCTCATGAAATGGCACTCCCTTCGTAGCTTCCTGGGAGCAGATTTTCCCGCAAGCGCGAAATCTGCTCCCAGGAAACTACGAGTGAACCATAGTACCATATTTGGATCGGCTTGAAAGTCATACCGTTTACGGTATTCCCTTTCAAGCCGATTGTGCTATATAATGAGCACGAAAGAAAAACAAACGACGCTGAAAGCGGCATTTGTTTTTCTCGTGCCATTAGAGAACGAGCAGCCTGCGGAAGCAGGCGATAGAGCGCGTCAGCGCGGGCTCGTGATCGAAGAAGAGAAGCGCGAGCGGGGACAGCCGGGCTGTTCATCGCAATGGGCGAAGCCGGTTGCTGATAACCGGTTCATTCTGACATGTTGGTTTGATCTTGTTATTTCTTTTATTATTCTGATGTTTCTAGTTCAATTCTACACAAGATTCCAGGCATGTACGCAATTTTTCACAAGGAGGTGATTGAACAGCTGAATAAGGCTTATAAAAGTATATAAATTATAGGTGTATCAGCACAGACATTACGAAATTGGGATTCTAATGGAAAACTTCATCCGCATCATACTACAACAAGTGGTTATAGGTATTATTCCGATGAACAGCTCAACCAGGTAATGAATGTAAAGCCTAAAAACCGTATTATCATTGGCTATTGTCGTGTTTTAAGCCACAAACAAAAAGATGATTTAGAACGACAGATTGAGATTATTGACAATACTGAAGAATCTGAGCAACAAGAACTCGTTGAAGATTTAGTACAGATAATCACAGTATTTAGCTGCAAGTTACAAGGAAAACGAGCGAATAAAGCGAAGAAACTTATCCGAGAATTGATGCAGGAGGAGACCGATGGTAAAAGCCATAAAAGTAATGTTGATCCCAAATAATGTACAACAAACTAAGCTGTTTCAGTACGCAGGTGCTTCAAGATTTGCTTATAACTGGGCTTTGGCCAGGGAAAAGGAAAACTATGAAAAAGGTGGCAGATTTATTCCAGATATGGAGCTTAGAAAAGAATTTACAAGGCTTAGAAATTCTGATGAATATGCATGGCTGCTAAACGTTTCAAACAATGTAACTAAGCAGGCAATTAAAGATGCCTGCTCAGCCTATAAAAACTTTTTCAAGGGTTTACAACGGTACCCAAGGTTTAAGGCGAAAAAGAAATCAATGCCTAAATTCTATCAAGATAATATCAAGATACAGTTTCGTGATACGCATGTTAAATTTGAAGGATTTTCTTTCAGCAGGAAAGCTAATAAACAAAAGCTGAACTGGGTAAAACTTGCTGAACATGGACGTATTCCCACAGATGCTAAATATAGGAATCCGAGAGTATCCTTTGATGGATTGAATTGGTGGATTAGCGTATGTGTGGAATTCCCAGACTGCAGGGACGGGTCTAATCATGATGGAATCGGTATAGACCTTGGAATTAAGGATTTGGCGATATGTTCTGATGGTAACACCTACAAGAATATAAACAAAAGCCAGACTGTTAAGAAGCTGGAGAAATGCAAGCGTAGATTGCAACGCAGCGTATCTCGTAAATATGAACACAATAAGAAAGGAGGAAGTTACTGTAAAACTAACAATATAGTAAAAAAAGAAAAACTTTTACTTAAAGTAAATCACAGATTAGCAAATATCCGAAAAGATTATTTGAATCAGACCACATCTGAAATCGTAAATCGAAAACCAAGATTTATCTGTATCGAAGATTTAAACGTTAGTGGGATGATAAAAAATAGACATTTATCTAAAGCGGTTCAGAATCAGGGATTCTTTGAATTTCGTAAACAGTTGGAATACAAGTGTAATGATAGAGGTATTCAGCTCATTGTGGCTGATAGATTTTATCCATCATCCAAACGTTGTAGTTGCTGTGGGAAAATAAAAAAGGATTTGAGATTATCTGATAGAACATATAAATGTGAATGTGGAAATGTTATAGATAGAGATTTCCAGGCATCACTAAACCTAAAAGCTTATGGAGAACAATTTGCAAGCTAAGACTGAAACGTTAATGCAAATATGTACGGATACGTTAGTCCGGAATTTACGCCTATGGAGAGTACAAGAACTTGTGAGTAGATAGATATTTATATCATCAAAAGCATACTCGTTGAAGTAGGAATGAAACATGGAAGTTTATAACTTTTTATAGGTTTTCAGTAACGGGGGATTTAACAATGACAAAGGAAGATATTATAAAATTGCCAAAGGTGGAATTGCACTGTCATCTGGACGGATCACTGAGTCAGGGATTTGTGGAAAAGAGACTTGGAAGACCGGTAGGAAAAGAAGAACTGAGCGTGTCAGATGACTGTACAAGTCTTGCAGAATATCTGGAAAAGTTTGATCTGCCGGGACAATGTTTAAGAGACGAAGAGGGTCTTGAGGAAGCCGGATATGATGTGCTCAGAAGCATGAAACAGGAGAATGTCATTTATTCTGAGATTCGCTTTGCACCACTTCTTTCAGAGACAGAAGACATGAATTGCAATAAAGTGATTGAAGCAGTTTTAAAAGGTCTTGAGAGAGGAAAAAAAGATTTCGGAATCGAGTTTGGTCTGATCGTATGTGCGATGCGGCATCACAGCGAAGAAATGAACTGGCGCATGATACGTACAGCGAGAGAATATCTTGGCTCAGGAGTGTGTGCAGCAGATCTTGCAGGAGCAGAAGCTATCTACCCTATGTCAGAGTTTAAAAATCTGTTCCAGAACACCTACAAGATTGGGATGCCGTTCACAATCCATGCAGGGGAGTGTGGAAGTGCTCAGAACATCATAGATTCCGTGGAAGCTGGGGCAAGAAGAATCGGTCATGGAATCGCAATGAGAGGACATAGTGATCTGATCAAAGAACTTGCCGAAAAAGGAATCGGGATCGAGATGTGCCCAATCAGTAATCTGCAGACAAAAGCAGTAGCAGGAACGGAGGAATACCCGATCAGAGAGTTCTTGAATGGCGGTTTAAAAGTAACGGTCAATACGGACAATCGTACGGTCAGTGATACAACAATGACAAAGGAACTGGAATTTATTCAGAAAACATACGGAATTCGAGATGATGAAATCCTGTGTTTGATGAAAAATGCAGCAGATGTAGCTTTTGCAACAGATTCTGTAAAAGATAAATTGTACCGGATGATGGGGGAAGCTTATGGCGCATAAGTATTTACACGAAATGTTACCAGTTTTCAAGTTCATAAAACAAAGAAAAGGAGTGTGGAAATTGTGTATAAGAAATTAGTTACATGTCTTGAAAGTGTAAGAAAGAAGATCGATTTTAAACCAGAAGTAGCACTGATTCTCGGATCCGGACTTGGAGATTTTGCAGATGGAATCAAGATTGAGCAGACCATCGATTATACAGAGATTGAAGGATTTCCGGTTTCTACAGTAAAGGGACATAAAGGACGTTTTGTATTTGGTTATGTAGAGGATACACCGGTTGTGATCATGCAGGGACGTGTTCATTATTATGAGGGATATAAGATGTCAGACGTTGTTCTTCCGACACGTCTGATGGGAATGCTTGGGGCGAAGAAGATCCTTCTTACAAATGCGGCAGGTGGATGCAACCCATCTTATAAAGCCGGAGATTTCATGATGATTACAGATCATATTACAACAGGAGTTCCAAGTCCGCTGATTGGACCGAACATTGAGGAGCTTGGAACAAGATTCCCGGATATGAGCGAAGTGTACAGCAAGCGTCTTCAAGATGTGATCCGCAAGTGTGCAGCGGATTGTGGTGTTGAGATTCAGGAAGGTGTTTACGTTCAGTTTACAGGACCGAACTATGAGACACCGGCAGAGATAAGACTTGCACAGAGCTGGGGCGGAGATGCAGTTGGAATGAGTACCGCATGTGAAGCTATGGCGGCACGTCATATGGGAATGGAAATCTGTGGAATTTCCTGTATCACAAATATGGCAGCAGGAATTTCAAAAGTAGAATTGAACCATAAGGAAGTACAGGAGACAGCAGACCGCGTAGCAAAATCATTTAAGGAGCTTGTTACAAAAGTTGTTGTAAACATGTAATGGGGTGTGATTTTTATGAAAAAATATAATCGAATTTTTACTATTGTAATTGATTCATTCGGTGCAGGAGCAATGCCGGATGCTGCAGAGTATGGAGATGCAGGAACAGACACAATGGGACATATTTCTGAGTCCGTGGATGAATTTCATATTCCGAATCTTCAGAAACTTGGAATCGCCAATTTACACCCACTGAAACAGGTGGCACCGGTAGAAAGACCGATGGGATACTATTCTTTCCTGAAAGAAGCAAGTACCGGAAAGGATACGATGACCGGACACTGGGAGATGATGGGACTTCATATCACGAAGCCATTTAAGACATTTACAGAGACGGGATTTCCAAAGGAATTGATTGACGAACTGGAAAAGAGAACAGGACATAAAGTGATCGGAAACAAGAGTGCCAGTGGAACAGAGATTCTTGATGAACTTGCAGAAGAAGAGATTGCAACAGGTCATATGATCGTCTATACATCTGCAGATTCTGTATTGCAGATCTGTGGAAATGAGGAGACATTCGGACTGGATGAACTTTACCGCTGCTGTGAGATCGCACGTGATATTACGATGAAAGATGAGTGGAAAGTCGGACGTGTTATTGCAAGACCTTATGTTGGAAAGAAAAAAGGTGAGTTCAAGCGTACAAGTAACAGACATGATTATGCGCTGAAACCATACGGAAGAACAGCACTTAATGCACTCAAAGATGCAGGATATGATGTGATCTCAGTCGGTAAGATCTTTGATATTTTCGATGGAGAAGGTTTGACAGAATCAAATAAATCTAAGAGTTCCGTTCACGGAATGGAGCAGACGATTGAAATTTCAAAGAGAGATTTCAAAGGCTTGTGCTTTGTAAATCTTGTGGATTTTGATGCATTGTGGGGACACCGCAGAAATGTAAAGGGATACGCAGAGGAACTTGAACGATTTGATGTGAAATTAGGAGAATTTCTTGGTGGATTGAGAGAGGATGATCTTCTGATCATTACTGCAGATCACGGAAATGATCCGACACATACAGGAACAGATCATACAAGAGAAATGGTTCCGTTTTTCGCTTATTCTCCATCTATGGAAGGATACGGAAAACTGCCGGATTCAGATACATTTGCAGTGATCGGTGCAACAATTGCAGATAATTTCGACGTAAAGATGCCGGAGGGAACGATCGGAGCATCTATCCTGGATGAACTGAAATAAAAACTGAGAATGAAAATAATACGAAAAGCAAATTAATTTTCATCTTAAGGTAATGAAGTTTAGAACAAGGAGACAGAGAAAAATGGATGAAAGATTGAAACGACAGCTTGATTTTGCATTGGAAATAGATAAGGAAAAAAATATTCTGAGACAGACACATCTCTCAGAGCATGGCAGACGGGAAAACGATGCAGAACATGCATGGCATATGGCGATTATGGCATATCTTTTCAGAGAGCATTCAAACGAATCGGTGGATATTGCAAAGGTAATGCTGATGTGTCTGATCCATGATATTGTGGAGATCGATGCGGGTGATACGTATGCATATGATACAGAAGGTTTGAAAACTCAGAAAGCAAGAGAAGATGCGGCGAAGGAAAGAATTTTTTCAATCCTTCCGGAAGATCAGAAACAAGAGCTGATTTCTCTTTTTGATGAGTTCGAGGCATTTGAAACAGCGGAATCTAAGTTCGCACATGCAATGGATAATCTACAGCCGCTGATGCTAAATAACAGCAATGGTGGAAATGATTGGAAAGAGCATGGAGTGTATGCTGAGCAGGTTTATGGCCGTCAGAGAAAGACGAGTCTGGGATCAGAAAAGATATTCGAAGTTGTGGATCAGATCATTCAGGAGAATATAAAAAAGGGAACAATTAAAGAATAAAATGTGAAAAACTTTCTTGTAAAATGAAATGAATGTGAAAAAGAATTGCTGCTGTTCTAAAAATAGAGGGACAGTAGCAATTCTTTATTGAGAGGGCAAAAATCGGATGAGACTATTTATAACCCATTACCAGGAACATTGGTTTGATCGTAACGATTTCATCATACTCTTCTTTTTCGACTACGACGTTAGAATTCAATGCTTTCAAATCTTCCTTTAAAAGCTTTAGAGCTTCAGGAATTGTCTCTGCACGACCTTCTTTCATAATATCCTGCATTCTTTTTAACACGATCGGATGTGCATAATATGCAGGAACCGGAAAATCCGGATATTTTTGGATGTATGTTTCCATTTGCTGAATGGATCGTTCCAGTTGGTTTTCGATATATTTTTTATTGTTTTTAGAAGTCGGCAATACATTTGCTCCGGCGAACAGAAAAATTGCTGCCAATCCAAATAACAGGAAATACATACCGAATCCGGCATGAGTCAGAAGGGAGTAGATTCCATAAAGGAATGCTCCGATGCCCAATATTACAACAGCAAGAGCGACCCATTTATAAGCGGGATTGCTTCTGTCATAGGTTCTCTTTTTCTTCGCCGACAGGCTCAGATCCATGTAGTAATCGGATTGCTTTTTAAGATAATTTTCTGCGCGTTCAAGCTTGGTAAGCCGCTTTTTGATTTCTTCCGGAAGAATGCGCTCGCGCTGCTTTTCTTCCAGCCATTTTCTTTTTTCTTCCAGTTTTCGCTCGGCTTCTATGCTGTGCAGCGGAATCTGAGGAAATCTTTCTTCAATATAAGCCAAAAGACGATCCACATCTTCTTCATGTTTGAAGTTACATTGTTTTTCTTTTCCATTTTCATATACAACTACGAGATAGGATAACGTTCCAAATGCTCCTTTTCCTGTAAAACCACCTTTGCTCATAGCAATTCTTTTGAAGATTCTTTCTACGGAAGAAATGGGTATGTAATAACGTCTGTCAAAATAAAAACTGTTTAAATAGATTGCTTTTTTTCCAACACCGCAAGGTCCTATTTTTCTGCAAGTTTTTTTGTCAGCTGTCAATTCATCATCCGGGAGTGTTACAGTTCCAAGTCGTTGTGGTTTAAACATAATATCATCTCATTTCATTTGTATATTTTAAAAGAACTGTGAAAAACATGATGTCTGTCTGTTTTTCACAGTCCTATAGTCTTAAGCCTGTTTTCTGGCAGGCTTTCTTGTTGCCCAGATAAAGATTCCAAGGAACAATGCTGCCAGGATAATTCCTACAGGATAAGCAACTGCTGTAGAGAATCCCAGACATTCATCTGCACAGAAGAAATAGGTCATGGAAACGGCACTCATAAATGTTGCAGGAACTGCTGTGATCCAGTAATTCTTCTTCTCGCGGAACAGATACATACTTGCTGTCCACAAAACGATCATTGCTAAAGTCTGGTTTGTCCAGCTGAAATATCTCCATACAATGGCATAATCAAGATGTCCTACAAAAGCACCGACTGCCAGAAGCGGTACACAGAGAATCAATCGTTTCTGCAATTTATTCTGATCGATCTTGAACCAGTCTGCAAGTACAAGACGGGCACTTCTGAATGCAGTGTCTCCGGAAGTGATCGGACATACGATAACACCGATCATTGCCAATGCTACACCGATGCCTCCCATTGTCTTAATACACACATCGTAGATAGCGGCTGACTGACCGTTAGCAAGAACTTCGCTCAAACCTGTGTTGAGACCACCTGTTACTTTGTAAAGTGCACATCCTGCGGCTGCCCAGATCAGTGCAATCACACCTTCTGCTACCATTGCGCCGTAGAATACGAAATGTCCCTGTTTCTCAGATTTCATACAACGAGCCATCAGAGGGGACTGTGTAGAATGGAAACCAGAAATAGCTCCACATGCTACAGTGATAAACATGAAGCTCCAGATTGGTTTTCCGTCAGGATGCATATTTGTAAAGTGGCTCCAGATTTCCGGAATTGTATAATTCGGATTTGTGAAGATACCGATGATAACACCAAGAGCCATGATGATCAGACAGATACCAAAGAGTGGGTAGATTCGTCCGATGATCTTATCAATAGAAATAAAGGTTGCAATAAAATAGTATAACAGGATGATCCAAAGCCAGAATTCCGGGTTTGCCAGAAGCCCGGTGATACCTTTGTTCCCAAGCAAAGTGACGATCAAGCCAGCAGGACCTACTGCAAATACAGTACCAACCATGACAAGAAGTACTACACTGAATACACGCATAACATTTTTCATAACATTTCCAAGATAAATTCCGCATACTTCAGAGATAGATGCTCCGTCATTTCGTTCAGAAAGCATACCGGAGAAATAATCATGCACACCTCCGGCAAAAATTGTACCGAATGTGATCCAGAGGAATACGACCGGTCCCCATAAAGCACCCTGCATGGCACCAAAAATAGGTCCAAGACCGGCAATGTTAAGTAATTGCACAAGGAATAACTTCCATTGCGGCATAACGACATAATCTACTCCGTCATTGATTCTGACAGCAGGAGTTTCTCTGTCGTCAGGTGCGAATGTGTTCTCGACCACCTTTCCATAAACAAAATATCCGCCAATAAGTAACGCTAAACAAATAATAAAACTAATCATACAAACACCTCCAGAAAACATAAATGTTAGCGTTTTTCAACCCACTTATATTATAGGATTGTTTATAAAAATTTCAAGATTTTTAGACAAAATTTATATAATTTCTCTAAAAAAATCAAGAAAAGTATCATTTGTAGCTCCATGACTGGCGATTGTCGCATCGGATTGTTATAATAGATGAAATAAGGCCATCATGTTTGGCGTGCTGATAAGAAATATGCAATGAAAAACACAGAGATACATTTTCGTGGAGGGATACGTTATGATAACTTTAAATGATTATCTGTATTCGGGCGATACCATTTTTAGGGTGCTGCAGAATTACATTACAGATCTAAGGGAAGATGCACGAAAGACAAAAAATGAAATTGATCTGATACATTGTAATTTCCTGATTCAGATCAGAGAACTTTTGGAACATAATGAATTCCTTACGACCCAGTCACAGCAGGTTCGGGAATTCTATAAATATATGACAAAAGAATATCCATATCTTGCATTTACAGTAAAGGGAAGAATCAAGTCGTTGATCCGTGCGGAAGAGAAATTTAATGGTTATATTGTCAAGTATATTTCAGATTATTACGAAGAATATGGAAAGTATCCGACAACGGCAGAGTTAAAGCGCAGTCTTAGCTGCTTTCGTGATCTGATCGCATATCGGATCGTAATCTCCATGCCGAAATGCCATTATGAAAATGAAGAAGAACGTCAGATTGCAGAGCTGGAGTGTTTGTATGAAATAGCAAATGTACTACCGGGTTTTCTTGAGGAAAGAGGGTTTACAGCGGAGCCGGCAAATGGTGTGATGGAAAGTCATTCCCCACTCATGGATGACAATGTCAGACCATATTACAGAGATTATATTTCAGACAGCCAGCCGGATGAATACCAGTCACTGCACATTACATTCTATGATAACTGTTCAAGAAGTTATATTGAGGTTCAGATCCGTACAAAGCAAATGGATGATATTGCAGAGATTGGGCCGGCAAACCATCTGGGATATGAGAAAAAACAAGAGAAAGAGCGCGCCAGAAGAAATGCGATTCCAAGAGGTGAGTGCATTTATTTTGATGAGGCGTATGAGCGCGGAATGAAGCTGTTGGGATTGGATCTGGCGAAGCTGGATGTAAATATGTTTGCAGCGATGAATAACAGTTTGATCAATGACGGGTGTGGATTGTTTCGAGGAAGACTGATCTTGCCGTATGAACATTTGTCGAGATTTCAGAATGATCTGATTGATTAGAATTAAATGATAATTTCACACTTTAAATCATAGAAGCTTTGAAGCGATGATGATATATTGTAGCTACATTTCGTGGCAGAAATGCAAAAATGATTGAAAAATTTCTGCTGATATTTAATATGGAGGAGTTTACGAATGAAAAGAAGAATTAATGGACACATAAGATTATACGCACTTGTCGGCTCTTCGGTAGAACATTCAGGTTCTCCGGCTATGCAGAATTATAGCTTTGAAAGCTTGGAATAGATGCAACATGACAGGACATATCACTGATGGAGCCGGAAGAACGGCTTCGTTCGGAGCTTGCAGTTGCGGATATTGTGTATAATCTGTTGGAGACATTGCTTGTAAAGAAGGTGAAAGAAGCAGGATGCCGTGCCGCAATCGGTGGAATCGGAATGCTTCTGTGGCAGGGAGCCGCTGCTTTTGAACTGTTCACAGGGAAAGAGATGCCGGTGGATGAGGTGAAGGAGAAATTTTTCTCTGAGGCGTAAAAGAAAAGTTATTGTAATTACATTAAGGCAAGCCGTTATTACAACGGCTTGCCTTAATTATGAGAAAATTCTATTTTTATATAATTATCTGATACATAAACACCATTAAGGGCATTGTTACAATGGCTCCAATTGTTGTTAGTACGTTGATTGCACTGGCATATCTGGAATCATTGTCATATACTTGACACATTTGCGTAACGGTGGAAGCTACTGGAGAAATCACAGCCATAAATACAATCAAAAGAATTTGTTCTCCGTCTTTATTCCATCCTTTGAGACCACTTATCTTTAGAATAAGTAATGCAATAAGCGGGATTGTAATTAAGCGCATGAACGAAATAAAATACGTTCTTTTGTCCGTTAATATTTTTTTTAGCTCCATTCCGCCAATTAACATTCCGGTTACAAACATACTCACTGGTCCAATCATGGCACCTACTGAGCCAAGTGTTCCTGTAATAATTTCTGGCAGACGTATTTTTGCAAAAAACAAAGTAATTGCAATTATTATGGTAATAATATTAATGTTGGAAAAAATTTTTTTTGGATTGAATCCTTTCTCGTGGCTGAGTACATTTTTGCAATGTGTCCAGAAAAAAAAGGTTTGAAGTCCCATAAATACACAGGCATAGAATACCCATTTTTCACCAAGCATAAATGTTACAATCGGTACAATCAGATTTCCTGAATTGGAATAATAAATAGACAGTATTTCTACTTCATTCAAATTCAATAATTTCCCAATCAGATTTACAATCAAAAGTAAAATAATCAAAAGTAGTAAGGAGGCAATACCAGCAAGTTTTAGCCCATTTACTTTTTCCTGCGTGTAGTCTACCTGAAAAGCATTTAAAATTACCGAGGGTACAATCAGATACAGTACAAGTGTAGATAATACTTTGCTGTCTTCATCTGTTAATAATCCAAGTTTTACCACGGCATAGCCCATAAAAATCATAAGAAATAGTTTCGCAATCTGTTCCATTAAAAGTATACTCAGCTCCATTTTTATCCTCTTTTCGTATTAATTTTAAAATTCACGTAACTGTTCAGAGCCAACTTCCAAATAAAATTTCAAAAACAGTCTTAAAAATACAAGCATTTTATAGCTGTTTTTGAAATTTTGCTTGGCTCTGGACAGTTACAAATATTCTATTACAATAAGATTTGATGCGGAGTTACTTTTATTAAAAGACAGTAATTTGATTATTTAGACATTTTATAAATGTTTATAATATCGTCTTTATTTAATGGTTGGAAAAATCCGACAGTACCGCCTCCAGTAGCAACGCATTTCTCAGCCATTTCTTTAATCTGATCATCTGTAGGATCTATACCTAATTCATGAAGATTGATTGGCATTCCAATTTTATGACACCAGTCTTCCCAAGCTTCAATACCTTTAAGCGCTGTAGCTTCTACATCATAGAAATTTTCTGGTACATCGAAGACACGAACGGCAAACTGGGCAAATCTTGCAGGATTTGTTTTATAAACATAACGAGCCCAACTTCCCCATACAGCACAAAGTCCTGCGCCGTGAGCCACATCAAACATACCGCCAAGTTCATGCTCAATTTTATGAGAAGCAAAATCTGACTGACGTCCTGTACCGGTAAGGCCATTGTGTGAAAGACTTCCAGCCCACATCAGTGTAGCACGTGCCTCGTAGTCATCAGGAGTCTTAACAGCAACCTGTGCTGCCTCGCGGACTGCAACGAGAAGTCCTTCTGCGATACGGTCGATCAGGTCAACATCCTTTGTATTTGTGAAGTAACGCTCCATTGTGTGCATCATAATATCAGAAGCTCCACTTGCTGTCTGGTAAACAGGAAGTGTATATGTAAGTTCTGGGTTCATGCATGCAAACAGTGGGCGTGCACAATCATGGTTATAAGAGCGTTTCAGATTTTGTTGACCTTCGTATTCTTCAATTGTAATTACCATAGAATTACTCGTTTCAGATCCTGTTGCAGCAATTGTAGAAATACAGCCAATCGGTGCAATTTTATCTGTTTTTACTTTTCCCATGAGTAGATCTTCCAGTTCAAAGTCATTAGCAAGGCCGTAGGCAATTCCCTTAGCAGAGTCAATTGCACTTCCCCCACCAATTGGGAGAATGAAGTCTACACCTTCTTTTTTGCAGAGTTCAATTCCTTTTTTTACAAGACTGAGTCTTGGGTTGGGAACAACTCCGTCTAAATCTACATATTCAAGTCCAGCGTCTGTGAGGCCTTTATGAATCCGATCTAAAGTACCATTCGCCTGAAGATAATCTCCACCAAAGTGAACGAGCACTTTATGACCACCGAGCCTTTTGATTTCTTTTCCGGCTTCAGCTTCTACGTTTTTACCAAAAATAACTTTGGTAGGGTTATGAAATTCAAAATTAATCATTATAATTTCCTCCTTAAAGCAGTAATGATTAGTGTAACTGTCTGACACAAAGAGTACAGAACAGTTATGAATAGTTTTGGTATGTTTTCATTATAGGAATAAAAATAGAAAATGAATAATGGAGAAATTGCACTAAGTTAGTGAAACTAATTTCTGATGGACAGATGATAGTGAAGTAAAGTATTCTTATAAAAGTACTTTAAATAGGAAGAGACAAGAATTTTCAAGTCAAAAAAGGAAACCAGATACAGTTTGCTTGGGCGAAATACACAAAAAAACAACGGATACAATTGTTAAACACGACATAATCACACATTGTTTTCACCAAGTTAGTATGAGCTAGATGAAAATATCTGATTTGTAGAATGAACCGAGTGCTGTGTATAATAGGCTCAAGCAGCAAGGAATACAAGAATTTGAAGGCGGGAGATGAAAATGCTTTTAGCTAGAGAGAAGAAAATTGTTACGCTGCTCATAGAACATGAGGACAAATTGACAACCACACAGATTGCTACTTCATTGAAGGTTAGTTCCAGAACGATCAAAGCTGATATTAAGAAGATCAATGAGGAGTTGGAGAAACATTCCTGTAGGATTAACAGTCAGCAGGGTGTAGGACTCTGGATTGAGTATGACAACCATGAGGCTAAAAAATACCTGAAAGAAGTCACAAGGGATACAGCAGATTTGTATCTGTCTCCGGAGGTCAGAAAGTATCATCTGGCTGTTGAGCTTCTCTTACAGGATGATTACACATCTATGGAGGTTCTTGCAAAGGAGTATTACATAAGCAAAGCTACTGTATTGAATGATCTGAATGAGTTGGATGAGCTGTGGGAACATTATGGAGTTCACTTCATTAAGAAAGTGAAATATGGAATTAAAGTGGAGGGAAATGAAAGTCAGATACGTTCGGCGTTGTTAGAAGCGCTCAAAAGAGCCGGTGGAAGACAAAAAGTAACTGTATCGAATATTCAAAGCCATTTCACCTCAGTAGAACTGAAGGATTTAAGAGAAATCATTGGTCAAATGGAAGGAAGATTTCAGTTTATACTCACTGACATATCAGTAGGTGAACTGATGCTGGATCTGGCCGTAATGCTGGAACGATTATCCGCAGGGAAGACGATGGACCATGAAGGCTCTATCCCGGGAAGAGAATCAAGGCGGATGGATTTCGTGTTAGGTTATCTGAAAGAACATCTGACAGAATCCTTTGGAATTGAGATTCCGGATACAGAAGATTGTTATCTGAGAATTTGTTTGAGTGGTCTTCGCTTTCATGTTCCAATGGAAAAAGAGCAGTCTCTTAAAGAGAAAAGAGAACGCAATCCAGAGATGTTTGATTACATGATGGATTTGTTGATGGAATGTGACAGAAAGTTCTATCTACAGTTAGAGGAAGACGATGAATTGATCAATGCTTTGATGGATCATTTGGAATGCATGGTACTGAGACTACACAGTAAAATGTATACTTACAATCCGATTCTGGATGCGATAAAGAAAGAATTGTTTTATGAATATGAAATTGCATCTTTCTTTATGTCAAAGTTTACAGTTAAGTACGGATTTAATCCAACAGAAGATGAGATTGGTTTTATTACATTTCATATTGGGACATCGATTGAAAGAATGAAACAAAAACAACATCAAAAATTTACTGCAACGTTAGTTTGCATGACAGGATTTGGTACGTCTCAGTTCTTGCGGGCTAAGCTGGCAGGAAGTTTTTCGAATTTGGAAATTAGGGAAGTTTTCTCAGCATCAAGATTATCAGAAATCAAACTAGAAAAACAAGATTTTGTGATTGCTACAGTTCCGATTGAATTGGAAGGAATTCCGGTTATTCAGGTTTCCCCGGTTTTGAGTGAGACAGACATCAAGAAGATTCAGAAGTTTCTGATGAAGAAGAAGGAATATGAACCAGAAACTCAAAAGAATTATGAATACCTGCAGCAGTTTCTGCACAGTGAGATTGCGATGTTTGACTGTGATCTGAAATCAAAAGAGGAAGTGATTCATCTTCTCGGAAGCAGGATGATCACAGAAGGATATGTGGATGAAGGATTTATTGATTCGGTATTTGAACGAGAAAATCTTTCGGAGACGGCGCTTGGAAACTTAATCGCAATTCCACATGCATTTGAAGGCCATATAAAGAAACAGGGAATCGGAATAATGACACTGAAAAAACCGATTAACTGGGGTGACGAAAAAGTTCAGCTGATCTTTCTACTGTCTTTGGATGTTAATTCAAAAGATTACATCAAAGGAATCTTTGGAGACGTATTGGAGTTGACAAAAGACAAGAAGGCGGTGGAAGTAATATTAAAGGCCAGGAGATTTTCAGAAATGTTCAGATAGACAGAAAGGAGCTACAAAAATATGAGTATGGCAGATATGATAGACGAAAGGCTTGTTTCTTTCGGACTAGATGTAACAAATAAAGAAGATGCAATCCGAAAAATCTGCAAAATGATGTATGATGCCGGAAAAGTATCAAGCTATGAAGACTACTTACAGGGAGTTAAAGACAGAGAACTTGAATTTGAGACCGGCATGGGAAATGGAATTGCAATCCCACATTGTAAAGGGGGCTGTGTAAAAGAAGCAGCATTTACTCTGGTAAAGCTGAATCAAAAGATCGAATGGGGATCTCTTGATGGAGAACCTGTTGATTATGTTATTATGCTGGCGGCACCAAACACAGCAGATAACGTACACCTGAAAATGTTATCTAGTTTGGCAGTAGGCCTGATGGATGACGATTTCAGAGAGGCATTAAAGGATGCTACTGACGTAGATCAGATCATCGATATATTTAAAAGTAAAAAGGAGGAATAGGAGTATGTATTTAGTAGCAGTATGTAGTTGCCCTGTAGGAATTGCCCACACTTATATGGCAGCAGCAAATCTGAAAAAGGCGGCTCAAAAAAAAGGAATCGAAATCAAGGTTGAGACGCAGGGAGCACAGGGAGTAGAAGACGAGATTACAGCAGAAGATATTGCAAGATGTGATGCGTGCATTATTGCTAGTGATGTAAAAATCAAAGGATCCAGTCGTTTTAAAGATGTTCCGACGATGAGTTTTAAGGTAAATGAACCAATCAAAGATGCAGATGCAGTAATTGATGAGTTAGTGGAGGCATTAGGATAATTATGGCAGAACTTCAAAGAAAAAAACAAAAAAGTGTAGGTACAGTTTGTAAAGATGCAATCATGACAGGTATTTCCTACATGATTCCGGTAATCGTTGGTGGTGGTGTTATCACAGCGATTGCAAAAATGATGGGAGGATATAACATTGGAGACACAGCTGCCGAGATGCAGACATTGGCTCAGGTTATTTTCACAATTGGTAACAACTTGTTTGCATTTGCAGTCCCTTGTCTGGCAGCATTTATTGCGTATGCTATTGCGGATAAGCCGGGTATTGCTCCTGGATATGCAATGGGTGTACTTGCAGGACTTATGAAAACAGGATTTGTAGGTGGTCTTGTTGGAGCTCTGATTGCAGGATGGTTTGTTCTTCAAATGAAGAAGATTAAAGTTCCGAAGGCATTACAGGGAATTATGCCGATTATGTTTATTCCAGTACTTTCGACATTGATTGTTGGGTTGTTGATGTGGTATGTTATTGGTGTTCCGATCGCATGGTTGATGGGAATTGTTACAGGATGGCTGACAGCTTTAAGTGCTGGTTCAAGATTCGTACTTGGTGCAGTTATTGGTGCAATGATCGCATTTGACAATGGTGGTCCGGTTAATAAGACAGCAGCTCTGTTTGTAAATGGACTGAATGCTGATGGATTCTTTATTCCTACATCTGCTAAGATGTGTGCAGGTATGACATCTCCTCTTGGAATTGCTATTTCTACAGTACTTCCATGGAGCCGTAACAAATTCACTAAAACAGAGAAGGAGCAGGCTTTATCATTGGTAATTCTTTCTTGCTGCTATGTTCAGGAAGGTGTAATCCCATTCCAGTTGAAAGACCCGGTAAGACTGACAGCCTCTATCTGTGTTGGTGGTGCAATTACAGGTGGTCTGTGTATGATGTTTGGACTGGAATCTCCGGCAGTACACGGTGGTGTATTCTCAGTGGCTATGACATCTAACCCACTTCTGTTCATTGGACTGTGGCTGTTGGGAGGATGTATCACAGGTCTTCTGTATTCTATCCTTAAGAGACCTCTTGCAGAAGGTGCTGAGGATGAGGAAATGGAGAATCCGTTGATTTAAGAGTTGTTTGAAAAGTAAATAAATGCAGAGAGTCTGCCATTGGCAGCTTCTCTCACATGCTTTAGTATGTAAGTGAGATGTCTGCTCAGGACATCTCACTTTTTAAAATCAGGAGGAAGAAAAATGTATGTATCAATGAAAGACATGCTGTTACATGCGCATCATAATAACTACGCAGTTATGGCAATTAATTGTGTTAATATGGAGCAGGTGAAGGCAGTTATCGAGTCAGCAGAAGAAGAGAAGTCCGCAGTTATTATTAATATTTCTCCTCGCCAGATGAAGGCGCATGGATATGGATATATAATGGCGCCATTGATTGAAAATCTTGCAAAGAGAGCATCTGTACCAGTTGCGTTCAATTTAGATCATGGGGCGAATTTTGAGGATATTACAGCTGCAATGCAGTATGGATTCTCTAGTGTAATGATCGATTCATCCAGCTATGAATTCGAAGAGAATGTAAGAAGAACACAGCAGATCGCAAGTCTCGCACATGGAATGGGACTTTCCTGTGAGGCAGAGCTTGGACATGTAGGACAGGCAGCACAGGCCGATGACAGTAATGTGGATCTGTATACAAATGTAAAACAGGCAAAAGAGTTCGTAGAGAGAACAAACTGCGACTGTCTGGCAGTGGCAATTGGAACAGCACACGGAGCATATCCAAAAGGAATGATTCCAAAACTTGATTTTGAACGTCTGAAGGAACTTAAAGCAGAACTTGATATGCCACTTGTACTTCATGGAGGTAGTGGTGCTGGCGAAGAGAATATCAGAAAAGCTGTCGCATGTGGAATCAACAAGATTAATGTGTGTACAGATCTGATGCGTCATGCAACAAATGCATCTATCGCAACATTAAAAGAAAATCCGCAGATTGATTATATGGATTTATGTATTGCTGTGGAAGATGCAATGAAAGATTTTATTAAATCTTATATGAGAGTGATTGGTTCTAGCGGACGTTATTCATTCGAGAAACACAACGGACCTGAACTCGACTAAAGAGATTAGGATAAATTCAGGAGGTAGCTATGTCAGTTTGGAGTGACGTTTTAATAGGTCTTGCATTTGTGGCAGGAGGATACTGGTTGATTAAGACGATTTACCAGTGGAATCGTTTTAGAAGAAGCATTTATATAGAAATCTATTCAAGCTATTTTGAGTATGCATTTCGTAGGAAAAATCTAATACGTTTGTCTGAAAGTTTTTATTTGAATAATGAGTTTGGAAAGCATAAGATTTTCTATCAGATTGCACAGGGCAAGAATGAGAAGACTCCACAGGCATATATCCTGATACTCATCCCATCGGGAATCTACGTTTTGAATGTGAAGAATCAGAGCGGAAAGGTTGTTCTGAAGAAACATGGAGATTACAAGCAATATTACACGGAAAAAGGGAAGAAGGGACAGGCGGACAAACAGCATGAGTACCTGTTCAAGAATCCAATGGATGAGAGCAGATTTTTTGCAAAGAGAATAGAGCAGAGAATCGGGGCTACTAAGATTCCGGTGCGTTCTGTTATTATATTCCCAGAGCATGCAGAAATTACATGGGATGGAACACCTGAAAATGAAATTCCTGTAATCCATAGGAAGCAGCTGATTCAGACACTGAAAGAAGAAAATGAAAAGAATGAGAGGGTGCTTTCTGACGACCAGATTGATGAATTGTATCATCTGCTGGCGGATGAATCTATCGAATTAGAAAAAAACAGTTAATATAAAAAGCTGCCGCTTTATAAAATAATCTTTTGTAAAACGGCAGCTTTTGAGTTTTTCATTGATAAAAGTTTAAAAGAAAAAATTATTTTTTATATGGAGCTGTACTTCCTCTTTTTACAAGGGTTGGCAGCAATGTGATTTGTTCGACAGGAGCATCTGGCTGTTCGATTCTATGGACAATCTTCTTAGCAACAAGCTCACCAATCTGTGTATAAGGATGGGAGATTGTAGTTAGATTAACCATTGCTGTATCAGAAAAAGGAATATCATCAAAACTGACGATGCTTAAATCTTCTGGAATTCGTATTCCTGCACGGATGCAGGCATCCATCAATCCATAACAGGTGAAATCGCCTCCAACAAATACGGCAGAAGGGGGATTGTCAGAATGAAGAATAATTTTTTTGGCAAACTCCCGTCCAAATTCCATGTTCAGTTTTCCCGCACGGATCAAAGTCTTATCTAATGGAATTCCGGCTTCCTGAAGTGCATAGACATATCCCTCGTAACGTCCCTGACTGGTTGTAGAAATTTCTGGTCCGCGGAGCATGGCGATTCGCCGATGACCAAGTTCTAGAAGATGCTTTGTTGCGAGATATCCGCCCTGCATATTGTCCAAAGTGATCGTATCGTATGTGTTGGCAATGCCGAGTGTCCTGTTGACGAGAACAATCGGGCAGTCAGCCTGCTTTAAGAATTGAGAAAAATCATCCTCTTTTCTTGCGTCTGCCATAATCAGACCGGAGAATCCATAGTCTAAAAGACTCCAGAGAGATTCACGGTCTTTTCGTGTCATATCTGCACTGTTATAAAGTGTCATAAGATACCCCTTTTCGCGAAGAGAAGTACTAATCGTCCAGACAAGCTGTGCGTAGAAAGGATTCCGGATATCGGAAACTACAAGCGCGATGATATTCTGTTTTCCAGTAGCAAGTCCTCTGGCCATAGAGTTTGGATGATAGTTCAGTTCTGCCATGACCTGCTCTACTTTTTCACGTGTGGATTCCTTTACATTTGTTTTTTTTGTCAGAACCCTTGAGACAGTAGAACGAGAGACATTTGCTTTTTTTGCAATATAGTTAATATCAATTTTCTCATTCATGATGTTACCTCATTTGGTTTTTCTATTGGTGCTGTCAAAAGTCTTTTTCTTAATCTTGAGTATATCATAAATACTTCTTAAAACCAATAAAAACAGATTTAAATAATGGGAGCGGTATTCACTAATATAGTGAAATAAACTATTTATTTGTGCAAATAAAACAAGAAATAAAATAAAAATTGTGACAATTTCAGATTGAAAAAGGCTATAAAATATAATAAACTATGGGTAGTTCGAAAGAACAAATATTTTTTTGAATATTTATGGGAGCGGTTTCATAAAATGATCAGCGTAAGCTGAAAGGAGTTTGAGATGATAAAGGGACAAGAGGTCTGGAATGTTCATGTGACGAAAGGCATGGAAATGCGGACGATCGGAAATCGCCAGGTCTGTACATTCTCAGATATGAAAAATAATTATTATGAGATTCTTGAGGAGACAGCGGAGAAATTTCCAGATAAGATTGGATTTTCTGACAACTGGAATAGAGCCTACACCTATGGAACGTTCATCGGGATGGTAGATGATTTTGCACAGTGGCTGAAAGAAAAAGGGCTTCAAAGAGGACAGCATGTAGGAATGCTTCTTCATAATAGTATTGAGTTCTGTACTGTGTTCTATGCAATCTGCAAGATTGGTGCTGTTGTGATTCCATTTCCAAGTAAATATAGAGAGCACGAGATACAGGCATTGATTGAAAAAGCAGATATTGATCTGTTGGTGGCAGCAGAAAGATTTACAGACTGGGTGAAAAAGTATGAGGAACAATTTCCAATTGTCTATTCTGTTGACGAGGAAGAAGGATATGGATTCCGGCATCTTGAACTGCCGAAAGGAAAAAGAGGCGGTTCACAGGGAAAGCTTGAAGATGAGATGATTCTGATGTTTACCTCGGGAACGACATCGGTCAGTAAAGGTGTTGTGATGAAGAATTACAATGTCATTCATGCGACGATGGTATATCACCGATTATGTGAGATAACACCGGAAGATAAGACGATCATACCAGTTCCGATTTATCATGTAACGGGGTTGATTGCATTGTTAGGACTGTTTGTTTATTCTGGTGGAACTGTTTATTTATACAGAAGATATGAAGCACATCGTATTTTGGAATGTATTGAAAAGAATAAGATCACATTCATGCATGGTTCGCCAACAGTTTTTGGACTTTTGATGGATCTGAAAGAAGAGTATCCGGCACTTCCTTCCTTGCGTATGATGTTGTGCGGAAGCAGTTATATGCCGGTGGAGAAGTTAAAGCAGTTACATAAATGGCTGCCGACCACAGAGATTCGTACTGTATTTGGCATGACAGAGACAGCAAGCCCGGGAACTCTGTTTCCGACGGATACGGCTTTAAGTATTTATCCATCTTCTTCCGGAAGACCTGTTCCAGGACTGGAACTTAAAATTCTTGATGATGATGGACACGAGGTTGAGACGGGAACTGTCGGAACAGTTTATATCCGTGGAGCTAATGTAGTGGAATACTATTATAAGATGGAATCACCGTTATTTACAGAAGATGGCTGGCTCGATACGGGAGATATGGGATATCAGAACGAGGATGCATTTGTGTTTTTCGTAGACCGTAAGAAAGATATGGTTAACCGTGGTGGAGAGAAGATTTGGTGTACTGATGTAGAGGATGAACTTATCGCATTTAAGGGGGTTAAAGATGCAGCGGTTGTCGGAATTCCTAATGAGAAGTACGGAGAGGTTGCAGCAGCCGTTGTAGTTCTTGAAAAGGGTGCACAACTTACAGAGGAACAGATCAAAGAAGAAATGTTAAAAGAGATGGCAAGATTCAAGGTGCCGGAGCGGATTCTTTTTCTGGATGCAATTCCGAAGACACCGGGACTTAAGACAGATAAGAAGTATATCAGAACACTTTTTCAATAGAAGAGGAGGCATTATGTTAAAAGCAAATTTTATTACTGCACAGGAGGCAGCAGAAAAGATCCAGGATGGGTCTACATTATGCACGATAGGAATGACACTGGTCAGTGCAAGTGAATCAATTTTGAAAGCAATTGAAAAGAGATTTGAAACGGTTGGTCATCCTGCCGATATTACTTTGGTTCATTCCTGTGGACAGAGTGATAGAAAAGATGGAATTCAGCATTTGGCGCACGAAGGGCTTGTCAAGAGAATTGTTGGATCCCATTGGGGTCTGCAACCGAGATGGATGGAGATGATTGCCAACAGTCAGGTAGAAGCATATTGTCTGCCGCAAGGACAGATTGCACAGCTTTATCGAAGTATGGCATGTGGACTTCCAGGTAAGATGTCTAAGGTTGGACTTGGTACTTTCATTGATCCGAGAGTAGAAGGAGGAAAGATGAATGACCGTACAAAGCCACTTCCAGATATTGTGGATATTCTCGAATATGGCGGAGAAGAGTACATGTTTTATAAAGAGATCCCGCTTGATACTGTTCTGATTCGAGGAACGGTATGTGATGAGATGGGAAATCTTACGACAACAGAAGAGGCAATGAAACTGGAAGTACTTCCAGCAGTTCTGGCAGCTAAAAGATATGGCGGACGCGTTATTGCACAAGTAAAACAGGTGGTACAGTCAGGAACGATCAATCCAAAGGATGTAACGGTTCCTGGAGTATTTATTGATGATATTGTTGTATGTGAGAATCCAATGGAAGATCACAGACAGACTTCATCTTGGTACTATGACCCATCCTACTGCGGACTTGCAAGAGTACCGGCAGGAGATATTCCACCGGCACCGTTCAACGAGAGAAAGTTTATTGCAAGACGAGGAGCACAGGAACTGTATAGAGGAGCAGTCATCAACCTTGGAACAGGAATTCCAAATGACATGATCGGAAAGGTCTGCAATGAGGAAAAGGTATCCGATGATGTTGTTATTACGGTAGAGTCTGGTATTTATGGTGGTGTTCAGGCCGGCGGAATTGACTTCGGAATTGGCCAGAATTTGATGGCAATGATTGGCCATCACGAGCAGATGGATTATTATAACGGAGCTGGTGTAGACATTACATATATGGGGCTTGGAGAACTGGGAGAAGACGGAAGCGTCAACTCCACAAAGATGGGAACAAGATGTACTGGAGCCGGTGGATTTATTGATATTACACAGAATGCGAAGAAGATCGTATTCCTTGGAACATTTACTGCAAGCGGTGCAAAATATGAATTCAAAGATGGTAAGTTGAACATTCTTCAGGAAGGCAAGATCCGCAAGATGGTGAGAAATGTAGCACAGCTTTCCTTTAACGGACCGATGGCAAGAAAGAAAGGTCAGGAGGTTATGATCGTGACAGAACGTGCAGTCTTCGAGCTCTGCAAAGAAGGTGTGAAGCTGATTGAGATTGCACCAGGTATCGACCTTCATACACAGATTCTAGATATGATGGATTTTAAGCCGATCATCAGCGAGGAACTAAGGGAAATGGATGCGTCCCTGTTCATTCAGAACGGACCATTCGGATTACAGCTTAAAGAGAAATAATCAAACGGGTAACAATTAAAATTAACATAAAAGAGGTACAAAAACATGGAGAAAAACAAAGTAGCAGTTATCGGAGCAGGATTGATGGGAAATGGAATCGCACAGGCTTGTGCGACAGCAGGTTACGATGTAGTAAATATTGATACATTCGAAGCTGCAATCGAAAAATCAAAAGCAACAGTAGAAAAATTGTTCAGCCGTAAAGTAACAAAAGGATCTATGACAGAAGAGAAGAAAGCAGAAATCCTTGGACGCCTGACATACAGCCAGAACTTCGAAGATGCAAAGGGTGCGTTTCTTGTAGTTGAAGCAGTACCTGAGAAGATTGAGATTAAAAAAGATACATTTAAGAAAGTAGATGAGCTTGCAGATGCAGAGACAATCATTGTATCTAACACATCAGGATTGAGTATCTCTGAGATAGCATCTGTTACAAACCGTCCGGACAAAGTAATGGGAGCACACTTCTTCTATCCGGCACCGGTTATGAAGCTTCTTGAGCTGGTTCGTGGACTTGTAACATCCGATGAGACATATGATGTAGTGAAAGAATTTGCAGGAAAGATTGGAAAGACAACAGTAGATGCTCCAGAGTTTCCTGGATTCATGGTAAATCGTATCCTTGTTCCAATGCAGAACGAGGCAGCCTTCATGGTAATGGAAGGAAGCAAACCGGAAGATGTTGACAACGCAATGAAGCTCGGATGTAACCACCCGATGGGACCAATCGAGCTGACAGACTTTGTTGGAATCGACACAATGCTTGCAACAATGACAGGACTTTACAACGGATTCCATGACAGCAAATATCGTCCATGCCCACTTCTTGAGACAATGGTCAAATCAGGAATGCTTGGAAAGAAGACAGGACAGGGATTCTACAAATACGATGAAAAAGGAAATAAGATCGGATCTAACTTCTAAAAATAAAATTGCAGATTCAATAAATATAGTATCAAAGGCGGTTCTTGCTTACGAGAGAGAACCGCAAAAAACAGAACAACAGGAGGATATAAAAATGAAAGAAGTAGTTGTTGTAAGTGGAGTAAGACTTCCAGTAGGAAGCTATGGTGGAAGCTTAAAGGATATCACAGCAATCGATATGGGAGCTATGGTAGTTAAAGAAGCAGTGAAAAGAGCAGGAATCCAGCCATCAGATGTTGATGAAGTTGTAATTGGACAGGTTGGAGAAGTTGCAGAGAATGGCTTCATTGCAAGAGCAGTCAGTTTAAAAGCTGGAATGCCAAAAGAGACAACAGCATATTCTGTAAACCGTCAGTGTGGATCAGGACTTCAGTCTATTGCAGAGGCTGTTATGGAGATTCAGACAGGACAGGCAGATGTTGTTGTTGCAGGTGGTACAGAGAACATTTCTAGACTTCCATATTATGTAAATGATGCACGTTGGGGAGCAAGAATGGGACATAAGGTATTCGAGGATGGAGTGATTGATATCCTGACATGGCCTTTGGATGGAAACCACAATGGTGTGACAGCAGAAAATGTAGCAGAGAAATACCATGTAACAAGAGAAGAACAGGATGCGTTCGCAGTACGCAGCCATCAGAGAGCATGCAAGGCAATCAAAGAAGGTAAATTCAAAGATGAGATTCTTCCAGTTGAATTGAAAGATCGTAAGGGAAATATAACAATATTTGATACCGATGAAGGTCCAAGAGAAGGACAGAGTATGGAAAAACTTGCAAAACTTCGTCCATGTTTTGTGAAAGGCGGTACAGTTACAGCAGCAAATTCATCCAGCTTAAACGATGGCGCAGCAGCAGTTGTTGTAATGTCTAAAGAGAAAGCAGAAGAGCTTGGTGTAACACCAAAGATGAAAATTGAAGGATATGCAATTGCAGGGTTTGATGCAGAATTGATGGGATATTCACCAAAGTTCTCTAGTGAGAAACTTGCAAACAAACTAGGTGTTGATTTGAAGTCTATTGATATGTTTGAAATTAATGAAGCGTTTGCAAGCCAGGCATATGCTGTAAGTCGTGATCTTGGATTAGATCCAGAAAAAGTAAATATATATGGTGGTGGAATTTCCATTGGACATCCGATTGGAGCAACAGGAGCTATGCTTACTGTAAAAGTAATGTATGAGTTGATGAGAACAGATAAGAAAGATGCAATGATCAGTATGTGTATTGGTGGTGGACAGGGAATTTCTATGTACTTTACAAAATGTGAATAAATTATAGACTGTACTTTGTTATAGTGAGTGAAGGGGGATACTATTTTATTGTAGTGTCCCTCTTAATTTATATCCAAAGGAATAAAATATTACTAAAATAAGAAAAAATTAAGGAAATATCTTTGCGTTTCTGTCATAATAGAAAATGTGTAAGCTATAAAAGCGGTTTGTCAGTAGTGAAATACTACAGAAGGACAGGCGATAAAGTAATTACAAAGGAGAAGTCATTTGATGGGGGACAACAAGAAAAAATGGCTATGGATCAGCCTCGGAATGGTTGCAGGAATCTTGGTTTTAGGGTACATAGGAACCGCTTTGTATTTTATGAGTCATTTTCTTCCGAATACAAAGGTTAACGGGAAAGATTTTTCATATGCTAAGGAAGAAGATGTGGCAGATTATCTGAAATCAGAAGTTAAGAAGTATGAATTGAAGATTACAGAACATGCGGGACTTTCTGATATGATTACAGGAAAAGAGATCTCTGTTGAATATAAAGAGAATGGAGTGATAGATAGACTATTAAAGGAGCAGTCCGTTTTTCTGTGGCCGGCAGCATGGTCGGGAGAGGGAAAAGGATTGTCCATCACGGCAAGTGCAGATTATGATGAGAAAGCATTAGATGCGAAGATTGCAAGTCTGACAGCTATGACAACAGAACAGGTACAGCCGATATCTTCTATGCCGGTGTTTGACGGAGAAAAGTTTGTTCCGGGAGACATTACGGAAGGGACGGCAATCGATGCAGATGCATTGAAGAAAGCGGTAGTCCAAGCAATAGAGGGACTGCAAGAGCAGTTGAATCTTGATGAAGCAGGATGTTATGTACAGCCGCTATATACAAAGGAGTCATTGGAAGTTCAGCAGGCGTGCGATGCGATGAATGCATACCTGAATGCGAGTGTAACTTATGAGATGGGACTTGATACACCGGTTGTGGTTGATAAAACAATTATTTCACAGTGGGTGACAGCAGATGAGAATTATGCGGTGACATTTCACCCGGAACTTATACAGGAATGGGTGACGCAGTTTGCACAGCAGTATGATACTGCAGGAAAGACCAGACAATTCACTACACCGGATGGAAGAGCAACCGAAGTTTCCGGTGGAACTTACGGTTGGGAGATTAATGAAAAGGCAGAGTATGAGACACTTCTCGCGAATGTTGAAAGCGGAGAAACAATAAGTCGAGAGCCGGTTTATGTGGAAGGAAAGACTGCGGCATCGCATGGTGCGCAGGATTGGGGCTCCACTTATGCAGAAGTCGATCTGACGAATCAGAAAATGTGGTATGTCAAAGACGGAGAAGTTTTAATGTCAGCAGATGTAGTGACCGGACTTCCGAAAGGCGGAAGAAGTACTCCGGCAGGAGTTTATACGATTTTGGAACGAATGCAGAATAAAGTACTGCGCGGTAATTTAAGACCGGATGGAACAAGAGAGTATGAAACTCCTGTAAAATATTGGATGCGTGTAACGTATTCCGGTGTTGGTTTTCATGATGCAACATGGCAGAGCAGTTTTGGAGGAAATGTATATACCTACAGAGGTTCTCATGGATGTATCAATATGAGCTATTCGGATGCCGGGAAATTGTATGAGTTGATCCAGGTTGGAGATCCGGTAATTATGCACTATTAAGAAAAATAATAAGAAAAATCAAAAAAATCTGCCAATCGGCAGATTTTTCTGTATACTAGAGAATGACTAAAATTGTGAAAGAGGTAAAAGTATTGAAAAAGAAATCCGTAAATAATGTATTACTTCTGCTGACGGCACTGATCTGGGGCGCAGCATTTGTCGCACAAAGTGTTGGAATGGACTATATTGGACCGTTTACATTTAACTGTGTCAGAAGTATTCTTGGAGGAATTGTGCTGATTTCCTTGATTTATGTATTAGATAAGCAGAAAAAGAGGAATACATCAAAAGTAGAAGAAGTTGAACCAAATAAAAAAACGCTTGCGATCGGTGGAATTTGTTGTGGCATTTTTCTTATGCTTGGAAGTTCTCTTCAGCAGATCGGAATCCAGTATACAACAGCAGGAAAAGCAGGATTCATCACAGCATTATACATTCTGATCGTTCCAATCTTAGGCATGGTTGTTGGAAAAAAAGCAGGGATTAAAGTGTGGATTGGTGTAGTACTTGCTGTGATTGGTATGTATTTCTTATGCATGACGTCAGGATTTTCCATTGCAAAAGGAGATTTTTATATTTTACTGGGTTCTGTTGCTTTTTCATTCCATATTCTTGTGATCGATCATTTTTCACCAAAAGCAGACGGAGTGAAGATGTCCTGTATTCAGTTTTTTGTTTGTGGAATCTTATGTATGATACCGACAATTTTATTTGAGCACCCGGAACTTTATTCTATATTGCAGGCATGGAAACCAATTGCTTATGCAGGAATCATGTCTTGTGGAGTAGGATATACTTTGCAGATTGTTGCACAAAAAAATACAGACCCGACAGTTGCATCTCTGCTGTTAAGTCTTGAGTCTGTATTTTCAGTACTTGCAGGCTGGGTGATTCTTGGAGAAACCTTGTCTCCAAGGGAACTTTTTGGATGTGCCCTTGTATTTGCGGCTGTGATTCTTGCGCAGCTTCCGGAGAGAAGGCCTAATCTCTCATGTAGAGATTTACAACGTGAAGAATCCCGTCCTCATCATTCGACTTTGTGATAAAGTCAGCAGATTCTTTGACGACCGGCTGGGCATTCTCCATTGCTACACCAAGACCGGCATATTCGATCATGGACAGATCATTGAAGCCGTCGCCGCAGCAGATCATGGAATCGGCAGTGAGACCGATACTGTTCAGAAGCTTCTGCAGAGAGTGTGCTTTATCGATATTCTGAGGCATGATCTCTAAGAAGAATGGCTCAGAACGGTAGATGTTGAGCAGCCCGTGGTATTGTTTCTGCAGCTTCGGCATCAGGTCTTCCAGGATGGAAGGTTCACCTGGGATAAGCATTTTATTGACCGGGAAATCAAGTGCGGCAGGGAAGTCCTCAACCGGACAGATATCCATGCTGTTGATGGCGGCTTCTTTCTCAGTGTATTCATTACTTTTAATACCGGAGAGGATTACTTTATCCGTATAAGAGATAAGATCCAATCCAGGATATTCTTTTACCGCCTCGTAAATCGGACGGATGACTTCCTGTGGGATAACCTTATTATAAATAATTGCATTGTCAGAACAGCGGGTGATTCTCGCACCGTTAAAGGAGAGCATGAATCCGCCGTATTTTTTTAGATATAATTCCTCTGCCAGAGGTGCGACACCGTTGATCGGGCGACCGCTGGCGAGGACTACTTTTTTTCCATTCTGTTGAATTTCAATCAGAGCGTCCCTTGTAGGGGGCGTTATTTCTTTTTTTGAATTGGTCAGTGTACCGTCTAGATCAAGTACAATCACTTGGTATTTCATAATAATTAAAACTCCATTTCATCATATGGTGACAGTAATTAATGATGTGCTTCATTCAGCAGCTTGGTTTTTGTATCGTACAGTTTTTGGGAAAGATCCACATATACCTTATGTGGATTGAAGAGACGTTTTGTCTCATCCCAAAGCGTCTCTTTTTCCTGACGGCAGAATTCTGCAATCTCCTTTACAGATGGGGACTCATACTTACATTCTCCATGCTGGAAGATTGGGACAAGCAGTTCACGCATTGTGTAGGTTCCACCCGGAAGAAGTGTTTTCTTCCATGTAGCATTTGGGTCAAAGAGAAGAAGCTCTTCCTCTGTATTAAATGTCTCATCAGCAAAGCAGATGAGATCAGCGCGCAGCATACCGGTTTCTTTATCGTAAATACGATAAATGGTTTTATTTCCCGGATTGGTGATCTTCTCAATATTCTCAGAAATCTTGATCTTCGGCTGGAATTCTCCATCTGCGTTTTGAATAGCAGCCAGTTTATAAACACCGCCAAAGGACGGGCAGTCTTTTGATGTAATAAGGTTCGTTCCGACACCCCAGGAAGAAATTGCAGCGCCCTGCATCTTGAGATCGTGGATCAGAAATTCATCCAGGTCGTTGGAAGCGGCAATGACAGCATCCTGGAATCCGGCGTCATCCAGCATCTTACGCGCCTTTTTAGAAAGATAAGCGAGATCACCGGAGTCAAGGCGGATACCGTAGCTCTTCGGTTTGATGCCTGCATCGCGCATCTCGGTAAAAACACGGATCGCATTCGGAACACCGGATTTCAATGTGTCATAAGTATCGACAAGCAGTGTACATGCATCAGGATACAATCTTGCATATTCTTTAAATGCAGTATATTCATCTTTGAAAGTCATGATCCAACTGTGTGCATGCGTTCCCATAATCGGTACATCAAACATTTCGCCGGCGAGTACATTGGAAGTTCCGACGCATCCACCGATCACGGCAGCTCTTGCTCCGTACAGTCCCGCATCCGGTCCCTGGGCGCGGCGAAGTCCGAATTCCATGATACCGTCTCCTTGTGCCGCATAAACAACACGGGAAGCTTTCGTAGCGATCAGGCACTGATGATTCAGAATCGTAAGAATTGCTGTCTCAACAAGCTGAGCCTCCATGATCGGAGCTACGACTTTCAGAAGCGGTTCTCTTGGGAAGATGACGCTTCCCTCCGGGATCGCATAAATGTCTCCGCTAAAATGAAATCCGCTCAGATAATGAAGAAAATCCTCACTGAACAATCCGAGCCCTCTTAAATAATCAACATCTTCATAAGAAAAATTCAGATTTTTAATATAGTCAATGACCTGATCCAGTCCTGCCATGACGGAATATCCGCCTTTGTTCGGATTGTCACGGAAGAAAACATCGAATACAACAGTCTGATTTTCCTGTGTTTCAAAATATCCCTGCATCATAGTAAGCTCATACAGGTCTGTCAATAAAGTAAGATTTTGTGCACTCATATTGATATCCTCTCTTTTCAATTGCTCTTACATTGATGTAATTATACATAATTCAGAAAAGTAAATCAATTCATAGTAAAAAGATGTTAAGAAAATATCAAACTGTAAAATAAATTTACCTTTCAAAGCTGATCGGTATTATGATTGGTTGACGTTTGAATGGAAAAGATGTATTATTTCTATGTAAATGTTGAATCGAGGCGATTGATATGCAGATGAATCCTATTATTTTAGAGAAAATAAAGAGCAATAACAATATGATAACAACAGCTCAAGTAATCGAACTTGGATTTTCAAGAACAATTCTTTCAAAATATGTCAAAGTAGGACTTCTTGAGCGTAGTAGACAAGGAATATATATTCTTTCTGATTCCGTACACGATGATATGTGTACGTTGATGATGCGTTCGGATAAAATTGTCTTTTCACACGATACGGCATTATTTCTGAACGGTTTATCTGAGCGTACACCGTTTATGCATTCAGTAACAATTCCAAGTAATACATCACTTCCGAACTCGTTGATAGATGAATGTCAATGTTATTATATAAAACCAGAACTTCATTTAATTGGTGTGATTGAAAAAAAGAATACAATGGGAAACGTAGTACGTTGTTATGATACAGAACGTACCATCTGTGATATATTGCGATCACGACATAGGATAGATGAAGAAACAGTCATTAGTGCAGTGAAAAATTATGCTGCTTCACCAGATAAAGATCTGAATCGTTTAGCGGTGTATGCTTCTATGTTTAGAGTCGATAAGGAATTGAAACGCTATATGGAGGTTTTACTATGAGTTCAAAAGCAATGAGCCTAAAGGGAAGAATTAAAAATTATGCAAAAATCAATAATATTGCAGCCCAGGTGGTTTTGCAGAACTATATGTTTGAACGCTTTTTGGAGAGAATGTCTGTATCAGAGTATAGTGAAAAATTTGTTGTTAAGGGCGGTATGTTGATTGCAGCCATTGTAGGATTAGATACTCGTTCAACGATGGATTTGGACACTACTTTACGAAATCTACCTTTGAAAGAAGAACAGATTTCAGCAGCACTCAGCTCAATTTGTAAGGTAGATTTGAATGACGATGTTTCTTTTGAAGTTAAATCCGTGGCACCGATTCGTAAAGATGATGTTTACGGTGGATATTGTGTAAGATTGGATGCAAGTTATGATACAATCGTTACTCCGTTATCTATAGATGTTTCCACAGGAGATATTATTACTCCAGCAGCTGTAAAATATGAGTTCGGAGGTATTTTTGATGAAAATGTTAAAATTACTTTATGGGGATATAATATCGAAACCGTCATGGCAGAAAAAGTAGAAACAATATTAAGCCGTGGTGTATTCACAACTAGACCGAGAGATTTCTATGATGTGTATATTCTTGGAACTACGCAGGAGTATGATAAAGAAATTTTTAAAGAAGCATTGAAAGCTACAGCAATACATCGTGGTTCGTTAGAAAAGATTGCAGATGTAAAAGGAATTATTGAACAGATTTTTTCTAGTGCTAATTTGAATGATATGTGGGTGAAATATCAAAAGAAGTTTTCTTATGCGAAAGATATAACATTTGATAAAATTCTTGGAGTTTTGAATAATTTGTTGGCTTGATATGAAATTCCTTGATAGGAGGGATTTTGTTTATATGTCGTGAATGATAAAAATAACTTAGGGCATTTTCATATAAAATGTTGATGGTGAGCATCTTATAAAAACATCAAACTGTAAAATAAAATTACCTTTCAAAGCGGAAAATGATGAGATTTGATTGACAACGGGATAGAAAATACATTAAGGTATATGAAAGCATATATAAATACGAATTAAAAAATGGGCCGCGTAAGCCAGCGGCAGAATGGAGAAAAGATGAGATTAGGAGTAAAACAGGTACTTACGGTAGTAAAGCTGGTAGATTTTGGAGTATATCTTGGAAGTGACGAGGAGCGTGTTCTTCTTCCAAAGAAACAGGTTCCGGACGGAATCGAACTGGGAGATCCGATCGAGGTATTCCTCTATAAAGATTCTTCCGATCGTATGATCGCAACAACGAATGAGCCAAAGATCACTCTTGGACAGCTGGCTGTCCTGACAGTAGCAGATGTAGGCAGAATGGGTGCTTTCCTTGACTGGGGGCTTGAGAAGGACCTGTTCCTTCCATTCAAGGAACAGACAGAGAAGGTAGAGAAGGGCGACCGCTGTCTGGTAAGTCTTTATGTAGATAAGAGCGAGAGACTTTGTGCGACAATGAAGATCTATCACCTTCTGCAGACAGACTCTCCTTATAAAAAGGATGATGTTGTAACCGGAACAGTTTATGAGATGAATCGTGATCTGGGAGCTTTCGTGGCAGTAGATAATCTGTATTCTGCATTGATTCCGAAGAGAGAGATGTATGGAAGAATGTATCCGGGACAGGAGATTGAAGCACGTGTGGCAGCAGTCAAAGAGGATGGAAAACTGGATCTGAGTATCCGTGGCAAGATTCCGGAGCAGATGGATAAGGATGCAGAACTGATTCTGGAATGTATTGAGACTTGCGGAGGCAAGCTTCCATTTACAGATAAGGCAGATCCGGAGCGCATCAAAGCAGAGATGGGAATGAGTAAAGCTGCGTTCAAACGTGCAGTTGGAAGACTCTTAAAACAGAAGAAAATCGTGATCAAAGAGGATGGTATTTATAGTTTGTAAAAGCAATCTGCAAACGAACCGTTACGAGTTAGAGAAAGTGACTATGACTTGTAGGAAGTGTTGTTTCAAATAGAAAAAAGTGTGAGATTCTATATGCTGAAAATAAGAAAAATAGTGATTCTTCCTACTTGTAATATGCTTTAAATACGTTATAATAACATTAGGAATGAGAAAATGATAGGTAATATCATTCCCAGATGAATTTAAGAAGTAAAGTTATAATTAAATTGTTAAAAGAAAGGGGTATTTAGAATGAAAGTTCAGAATATTGCAGATGTTGAAGGATTCTTTAAGGTAGTAGATTCCTGTAAAGGAAGAGTAGAGTTAGTAACAGGTGAGGGAGACAGACTGAACCTGAAGTCTAAACTTTCCCAGTATGTATCTATGGCTAATATCTTCTCTAACGGAGAGATTCCGGAGCTGGAAGTTATCGCTTATGAGAAAGAAGATACAGATAAGCTGATCCAGTTTATGATGGATGGTGGAAATAAATAAGATTTAACATTTTAAAATTTCCATAAAGAGTGTAAAATAAAGGGAAGGGATTCTGACCTGTGTATCAAGTCAGAGCCTTCCCTTTTCTTAGTTAAAATTTGATCATTGAGGTGAACTATGAGTTTTGCACATTTGCATGTCCATACAGAATTTAGTCTGCTGGATGGATCGAATAAGATAAAAGAATACGTGTCCAGGGTCAAAGAACTTGGGATGAACAGTGCGGCAATTACAGATCACGGTGTTATGTATGGTGTGATCGATTTCTATCGGGAAGCCAAGAAGCAGGGAATCAATCCAATCCTTGGATGTGAAGTGTATGTGGCTCCGAATTCTCGTTTTGATCGCGAGATTACAGGAGGAGATGACAGATATTATCATCTTGTACTTCTGGCAGAAAATGAGGAAGGATATGCGAATCTGACGAAGATTGTTTCGAAGGGATTCGTGGAAGGTTATTACTATAAACCGCGAGTGGATAAGGAACTTCTGCGCAAGTACCATAAAGGTATCATTGCTTTAAGTGCCTGCTTGGCAGGTGAGGTGGCAAGATTCCTGACGAAGGGATTATATGAAGAGGCGAAGAAGACAGCCTTAGAGTATCAGGAAATTTTCGGCGAAGGGAATTTCTTCCTGGAGTTGCAGGATCATGGCATACCGGAGCAGGGACTTGTCAATCAACAGCTATTCAAAATGTCTGAAGAGACAGGAATTGAGCTGGTTGCTACGAATGATATTCATTATACATATGCAGAAGATGCGAAGCCACATGATATTCTACTTTGTATTCAGACCGGAAAGAAGCTTTCAGATGAGAATCGTATGCGGTATGACGGCGGACAGTATTATGTGAAGTCAGAAGAAGAGATGCTGCGTCTGTTCCCTTATGCGAAACAGGCGTTGGAAAATACACAGAAGATTGCGGACCGATGTCATGTCGAGATTGAATTTGGTGTAACAAAACTTCCGAAATATGATGTACCGGATGGTTATACTTCCTGGGAATATCTGCAGAAGCTTTGCTATGAAGGATTGGAAAAGCGTTACGGTGATCCTTCGGAAGAATTGAAAGATCGTTTGTCTTATGAATTGGAAACAATCCATCAGATGGGCTATGTAGACTATTTCCTGATCGTGTGGGATTTTATTAAATACGCAAAAGATCACGGAATCTCAGTTGGGCCGGGACGTGGATCCGCTGCAGGAAGTATCGTGTCCTATTGCCTTGAGATCACTACGATTGACCCGATCCGCTATCAGCTGCTGTTTGAACGTTTCCTGAATCCGGAACGTGTATCCATGCCCGATATCGACGTTGACTTCTGTTATGAGAGACGTCAGGAGGTTATTGATTACGTTACAAGAAAATATGGAAAAGACTGTGTGGCTCAGATCGTTACATTCGGTACCCTGGCAGCACGAGGTGTGATCCGTGATGTTGGACGTGTAATGGATCTGCCATATGCTTATGTGGATTCTATTTCCAAAATGATTCCGCAGGAGCTTGGAATCACAATTGATAAAGCTCTGAAAATGAATCCGGATCTGAAAAAGTTATATGATACGGATGAGACGGTGACAAATCTGATCGATATGGCGAAGCGTTTGGAAGGACTACCGAGACATTGTTCTATGCATGCCGCCGGTGTTGTGATCTGTCAGAAGCCTGTTGATGAGTATGTACCGCTTTCAAGGGCAGCAGACGGAACAATCACAACGCAGTTTATCATGACGACACTTGAGGAACTTGGACTTCTGAAAATGGACTTCCTGGGTCTTCGTACATTGACTGTGATACAGAATGCAGTGCTGCTTGCAAGAAGAAAGCAGCCGGAACTGAATATCAATCAGATAGATTACAATGATCAAAAGGTGCTGGATTATATCGGAACCGGTAAGACAGATGGTGTGTTCCAGCTTGAGAGTGCTGGAATGAAAGGGTTCATGAAGGAACTGAAGCCGCATAACCTGGAAGATGTTATTGCCGGAATTTCGCTGTATCGTCCTGGCCCGATGGATTTCATTCCGCAGTATATCCGAGGAAAGAATGACAGTTCTTCTATCACATATGATTGCCCACAACTGGAGCCGATCCTTGCCCCTACTTATGGATGTATTGTCTATCAGGAGCAGGTTATGCAGATCGTACGAGATCTTGCCGGATATTCACTGGGACGAAGCGATCTTCTGCGCCGTGCGATGTCAAAGAAAAAGGCTGCGGTCATGGAGAAAGAACGGAAGATCTTTATTTATGGTGATGAGGAGACAGGCGTACCGGGATGTATAAAGAATGGAATTGATGAACAGACTGCAAATAAGATTTATGATGAAATGATCGATTTTGCAAAATATGCGTTCAATAAGTCTCATGCGGCTGCATATGCAGTGGTTTCTTATCAGACTGCATGGTTAAAATATTATTTCCCGGTAGAATATATGGCAGCACTTATGACATCAGTTATTGATAACCCGTCAAAGGTGTCGGAGTATATTTATGCATGTCGGCAGATGAATATTAAGATCCTGCCGCCGGATATTAATAAAGGTGAAGCAAACTTCTCTGTAGATGGCGGGGATATCCGTTATGGACTTGCTGCGATTAAGAGTATCGGAAGACCGGTGATCAAGGCAATTGTGGAAGACAGAGAAGAGCTTGGGTTGTTCCAGAACCTGGAGGATTTCATTACCCGTCTTTCAGCAAAGAATATATTAAATAAACGTACGATAGAAAATCTGATCAAGGCAGGTGCGTTGGATACGCTTGGTGGAACAAGAAAACAGTTCATGAGTATCTATGTACAGATCGTAGATCATGTAACTCAAGAAAAAAAGAACTCTATGGTTGGACAGATGACATTGTTTGATCTGGTGAGTGAGGATCAGAAAGAAGAATTTCAGATCAGGATGCCTGATGTGGGAGAATACTCCAAAGAAACACTTCTCGCATTTGAAAAAGAAGTGCTTGGAATCTATGTCAGTGGACATCCGCTTGAGGCGTATGAGGAGAAGTGGAAGAAATCCATTTCTGCGACAACGGCGGATTTTCAGCTGGATGAAGAGACCGGTCACACAAAAGTGCATGATGGAGCGAAAGAAATTATTGGTGGAATGATCACAGAGAAGACCATAAAGCATACAAAGACGAATCAGATGATGGCTTTTATCACGGTAGAAGACCTTTTGGGAACAGTGGAGGTTGTTGTGTTCCCGCGAGATTATGAGAAGAACAGAGATTATCTGGAAGCAGACAGTAAGGTATTTGTTCGCGGAAGAGTTTCGGAAGAAGATGATAAGCCGAGTAAGATGATCTGTGAGAAAATTATCCCATTTGAACGGACGAAAAAGGAATTGTGGATTCAGTTTCCTGATAAGGCGACATTTCTGGATGAGGAACAGATTGTCTATGGATATCTGGCAGATTCAGACGGAGATGATGAAGTTATGATCTACTGTGCGAAGGAACGTGCGGTGAAAAAACTGCCGAAAAACAGGAATATCGGTATAAATGAACAGATTTTAAGCAGATTGATGAATCATTTCGGCGAGAAGCGTGTAAAAGTAGTGGAAAAACCTATTGAAAACATATTCTAAATAAGGTAGAATATTGGCGGAGTTGATAAAAAATTGACAATGATTGGTTTTGGCAGTAATCAGACATTTCAGAGAAAGGGTGGACTAAAACATGGCAGAAAATAAAACAGTCGACAAAGAAAAATATCTTGATGAAATCGAAGACAGCATCCGTACAATCGGTGTTCTGACAAGTGGAGGAGATGCTCCGGGAATGAACGCAGCAATCCGTGCGGTAGTAAGACGTGCACTTGCAAAAGGACTTAAGGTTCGCGGAATCCGCAGAGGTTATCATGGACTTCTGAAGGAAGAGATCATTGATATGTCAGCACGTGACGTGTCTGATATCATTGAGCGTGGTGGTACAGTTCTCCAGACAGCTCGTTGTAAGACAATGCGTACAGAAGAAGGTCAGCAGAAGGCAGCTGCGATCTGTAAGAAGTACGGAATCGACGGACTGGTAGTAATCGGTGGAGACGGTTCTTTCGCAGGAGCTCAGAAACTGGCAAACCTTGGTGTAAATACAATTGGTATTCCAGGAACAATCGACCTTGATATCGCATGTACAGACTACACAATCGGATTTGATACAGCTGTTAATACAGCAATGGAAGCAATCGATAAGGTTCGTGATACATCTACATCTCATGAAAGATGCAGTGTGATCGAGGTTATGGGACGTGATGCAGGATATCTTGCACTGTGGTGTGGTATCGCCAATGGAGCAGAGAAGATTCTCATGCCAGAGGAAAAGGACTATGATGAGAAAGCACTGATCAAAGATATTCTTGAGAATAAGAAGCGTGGTAAGAAGAACTACATCATCATCAATGCAGAGGGTGTTGGAGATTCTATCAATATGGCAAAGAGAATCGAGGATGCTACAGGAATTGAGACAAGAGCAACAATTCTTGGACATATGCAGCGTGGTGGAAGCCCGACATGTAAGGACAGAGTATATGCTTCTACAATGGGAGCTATGGCAGTCGACCTTCTTTGCCAGGGAAAGACAAACCGTGTCGTAGGATACAAGAACGGACAGTTTATTGATTTTGACATTGAAGAAGCACTTGCTATGAAGAAGACAATTCCGGCATATCAGTATGATGTAGCGAAGACTCTTGCTCTGTAAAAATGTGAAATAGCATTGCAAATATCACTTTGAGTTATTATAATAGAATAGCAATGGTTACCAGATGACTGGTAATGAAATATAACATTCAGCCATGCAGCCTTTGTAAGAAGGTTACATGGCTGAATTGTGTATCTGCGATAAGATAAAAATAACTGATAAGGATAGATTAAGGGGAGAACTTTGACGGACATGAAGAATAAAAAGATGGCACCGATCGGGGTGTTTGATTCAGGAGTCGGAGGACTGACTGTAGCGAGAGAGATATCAAGACAATTGCCGTATGAGAACATTGTTTATTTTGGGGATACGGCGCGTGTTCCATACGGTAGTAAATCACAAAACACGATCATTCGTTTTTCAGAACAGATTATCCGTTTCCTGAGGACGAAACAGGTGAAAGCAATTGTGATCGCATGTAATACGGCGAGTGCGCTTGCATTGGATGCAGTGAAGGATGAGTTTGACCTTCCGATCATTGGAGTAGTCATTCCGGGAGCGAGAGCAGCAGTAGAAGCTACAACGAATGGGAAAGTCGGTGTGGTAGGTACTGAAGCAACGGTTCAGAGTGGAATGTATACGAAAGTGATTCAGGGAATGAATCCTAAGATTGAAGTGATTGAGAAAGCATGTCCACTTTTTGTGCCACTGGTTGAGGAAGGGTTCAAAGAACATATTGTGACAAAACAGATCATAGAATATTATCTTGAATCCATGCGTAATACAGATATTGATGCGATGATCCTTGGATGTACGCATTATCCGCTTCTGAGATCCAAGATCAGAGAATATATGGGTGACAGGATCCAGATCGTGAATCCGGCGTATGAGACAGCGATGGATCTGAAACGATTGTTGGAAGAGAAAGAGATGGCAAATGATGAAACGACAGAACACCATAGTGAGTATTCTTTCTATGTCAGTGATGCAGCTGAGAAGTTCAGAAAGTTTGCGAATACTGTGATGCCTTTTGATGTTCCGACAACAAATGTAGTAAATATTGAAGAGTATTAATTAGTGATTCTGAATCAGGAAAGTTATTTCGTGCTTGTACGTTGGTTGCGGAAAGACTGACGGAACGAAATCTTCCTGATTCTTTTCTATGGAGAATTCATTTATGACAAAAGATGTACTGGTAAGCATTTCCGGAATGCATGAGGAGATTGTGGCAGTTGCTCCGGAGATAGAGGAAGATGAGAACGAAGCGATTGAAGTTGTAACACCTGCAACATATTATTTGAAGAATGGAAAACATTATATTGTCTACGAGGAAGTTGTAGAAGGAACTTCCGGAGTGATCAAGAACAGAATTAAGATTAACGGAGAGGAATGTGTAGAGATCGTGAAAAGCGGTCTTTCAAACTCTCATATGATCTTTGAGAAAAATAAAAAGAATCAGACATTTTATAAGACGCCTTATGGACAGATGCTGATCGGAGTGAATACGAGACACCTTCAGGTTGATTTTGAAGAAGATAAGATAGCGGTTCAGATTGATTATGAATTGGACGTAAATCATGAACCGATGGCAGACTGTAAGATACGGATGAATATTGTTTCCAAGGACAGTGGAAAGTTTTCAGTGCTTAGTTAAGCTACAAGAACGCCGAGGCATTTTAGGATAAGCAGGCGGAAAAATGAAAAAGATAAGAATGAGAGGACAAGATAATGGTAATAACACTGATTGAGAAAATATATTCGTTTTTATGGGGCGATCTGTTTCAGATACCGCTTCCAGGCGGCGGAAGTGTGGGAATATCACTTCTGATTATTCTGTTGATTCCAACAGGAATTTATTTCACAATCTGTACGAGATTTCTTCCAATCCGTCTTTTCCCGGAGATGGTAAGATCGTTGAATAGTAAAAAAGGGAAAGAGGATGGGCTGTCTAATTTTCAAACTCTGATTGTATCAACAGCAACCCGTGTGGGAATGGGGAATCTGGTAGGTGTTGTTGCAGCTATTTCAGCCGGTGGAGCTGGAGCAGTGTTCTGGATGTGGATCACGGCACTGATCGGTTCTTCCACAGCATTTGTTGAGGCAACACTTGCACAGCTTCATAAAGAAAAAGATCCGTTGTATGGAGGATACCGCGGAGGTCCGGCATATTATATCCATCACTACATGGAAGAACATCAGGGAAAGAAAAAGAGATATTCAGTGATCGCAGTATTGTTTGCAATTTCAGGATTAATCTGTTGGTGTGGTATTAGCCAGGTGATCAGTAATTCAGTGACGTCTTCGTTTGAAAATGCATTTTCTATCCCACCGCTTTATACAACTGTGATTTTGGTGGTTCTGGCAGCAGCGATCGTGCTTCGAAAGAATGCAACAGTAAAGGTTCTGGATGTTATGGTTCCGATCATGGCAGTGTGTTATTTCCTGATCACAGTATTTTTAATCCTTACGAATCTGTCCAGCATACCGGGGGTGTTCTCACGTATTTTTGAGGAAGCATTTGGAATCCGTCAGGTGGCAGCAGGTGGTTTTGGAGCCGTTCTGATGAACGGAGTGAAGAGAGGATTATTCTCAAATGAAGCTGGTTCAGGATCTGCCCCATGTGCAGCAGCTGCGGCAGAGTGTGATCTCCCGGTAAAGGCAGGACTTGTTCAGGCATTGGGCGTATTTATCGACACAATTGTGATCTGTAGCTGTACAGCTATGATCATGTTGCTTGTTCCGCAGGATCAGATTGAGGGACTTGCAGGAATGGAACTGCTTCAGACAGCGATGAGATATCATCTTGGAGAAGCAGGGGTGATCTTTATCGCAGTGATGCTGTTCTTGTTCAGCTTTTCTACATTTCTTGGAATTCTGTTTTATGCAAGAAGTAATGTGGCGTATCTGTTCGGTGATAACTGGGCGTCCCAGACAGCATATAAAGTGCTTGCGCTTGTGATGCTATTCATCGGAGGAATCGCAGCGTATACATTTGTATGGGATCTAGGTGATGTCGGGATCGGACTAATGACGATCTTCAATACAGTGATCCTGTATCTGATGGGTGGTCAGGCGTTGAGGGAATTGAAGAAATACGAGGCCGAGAGAAAAGAACAAAAGAAAAAGAATTAAAAAAATAAGTTCAGTCGAATTGTTTGACTGAACTTATTTTAATTTTTTTATTTTTCTTTCTTTGAGAAAAATCTTTTTTTCTTCTTTTTCTCAGGAATATCAAGACCACCGCGGACACTCTTAATGCCTGTGATATAGATACCACTTACAACGACTTTCGCTTCTTTCTTCACCGGAAGAACTTCGAAAACCTTTGCGTCACACATCAGAGTCATAACCTTTGGTCCAACCTTTGCTTTTACAACCGGTACTTTAGAACGTCTTAAATACTTTGGTGTATTCTCAAGAACAACGGCCGGGAGTCCTGCATCTTTTAGCTTCATCTTCTTTTTATCAATAATGAGCATGCTGATGGTCTGCGCAACTGCGTCCATCTGCTGCTGCTGTTCAGCCTGCTTCTTCTGCGCTTTCTTTCCGAAGAAATAGAGTGCTACGCAAACCCCGATGAGAACTACGAGGACGATGAGCATGATTATCATAGGTGTACTCACGATAAAACCCTCCTATTTACTATTTTCCGCTTAATTCGCATTTAATATTGTAACATTCTTTATTACAAAGTGCAAGCAGACAGGGGACAATTTTACAATTTGGGGTTACTTTTAAGACGTAAACAGAGTATACTATGTATTATGGTGGTTTATTATTGTTTGCAGAAAGATAGAACAGTAACGCGCTGTCCGAAGAATGTGACGGGGTATAGTGAGCAATAATATTTTCACGTTGATTAAGAGAAAGGGAGAGTTGAATGGCAGAGACAATATGGAACACAGTGGTGATGGTTTTTCATTTTATTATGAAGAATATCGTTATCATTAATATTCTTTTATCTCTGATTATTGTATTCTTTGAAAGAAGATCACCGCAGGCAGTATGGACCTGGCTGCTTTTGCTTTATTTTATTCCGATTGTCGGATTTATTCTATATCTGATCATAGGGCAGGATTATCACAAGAATAAGATGTTCAAGGCAAAGGAGATTGAAGGTGAGCTGAAATACGCTGTGCGAAGGCAGGAGGAAACCATTTATCACAGGCAGCTGAAGATGACGAGTCCGGCACTTAACCGGTTCCGGGATCTTGTGCTGTATAATCTGGAGGCTGGACAGGCAGTTCTGACAGATAATAATGATATCCGTATTTATACAGATGGTAAAGAGAAGTTTCATGCACTGATCGAGGAAATGAAACGTGCGAAGAAATATATCCATGTACAGTATTATATTATCAGGAACGATGAAGTGTGGCAGGATATAGAGAAGGTATTGATCGAGAAAGCACATGAAGGTGTAGAAGTCAGAGTTTTGTTTGACAGTATGGGATGTCGTACCATGCACAAAAGAGATTGGGACAGGCTGAAATGCGAAGGAATTCGGGTCGCAGAATTCTTCCCGGCGATTCTGGGACAGCTTCAGATGCGTGTGAATTATCGAAATCACAGAAAGATTGTCGTGATTGATGGAAAGGTTGGCTTTGTTGGTGGTTTCAATGTAGGCAGGGAATATATTGGAAAAGACGAAAAGTTTGGTTATTGGAGAGATACACATTTGTGTATTGAAGGTGCAGCGGTCACATCTCTTGCAGTGAGGTTTGTCCTGGATTGGAATTATGCAGCTCATGAGAACTTGTTTTTGGAAGATCATTTGTTTGAGATTCCGCAGTATGACAGGCATGGATTTGATCCGGTACAGATTATCTCAAGTGGACCGGACTCACAGACGAAGACAATCCATGACAATTATCTTCATCTGATCCACAGTGCAAGAAATCATGTCTATATACAGACACCGTATTTCATACCGGATGCGTCCATTCTGGATGCGTTGAAGATTGCAAGCAGATCCGGGGTAGATGTCAGAATTATGATCCCATGCAAACCAGATCATCCATTTGTTTACTGGGCAACCTATTCTTATATTGGGGAGATGGTTGCAGCAGGCGCAAAATGTTATGTCTATAATAATGGATTCCTTCACGCAAAGACATTATCAGTAGATGGCATGGTTGCCTGTGTAGGTACAGCGAATATGGACATCCGAAGTTTTGGCCTGAATTTTGAAGTGAATGCAACAATCTATAGTGAGCGTACAGTGCAGAGGCTGGAAAGAGCTTTTGAGAATGATATGACAATGAGTACGCAGGTGACACGAAAGATATATGAGGAGAGGAATTTACTGATCCGGTTCAAGGAACAGTTTTCCAGATTACTGTCACCACTTTTATAGTGGATAAGACAAAAAATAAAAAAGAGATTATAAAAGAGGAGAAACAGGAAAATGAAAAAAAGAGTGATTGCGGTTCTTACAGCGGTTCTGATGACAGCATCTTTAGTAGGATGCGGAAGTGGTAAGTTGTCTAATGATTATGTGACAGTGAACAAATATAAAGGACTTGAAGTAACAGAGGTTGCCAAAAACGAGGTGTCCGATGATTCTGTAGAGCAGGAGGTACAGTCCAGACTGGAAGCTGCTGCGACAGAACAGGATGTAACAGACCGCGCGGCACAGAGTGGAGACTGGGTAAATATTGATTATACAGGCACGATGGATGGAACTGCATTTGACGGTGGCACAGCTACAGGATATGATTTGGAACTTGGATCAGGTTCATTTATCGGAGCATCCGGAGATTACCAGGGATTTGAAGATCAGATCGTGGGACATAATACAGGTGAAGAATTTGATATCACTGTACAGTTTCCGGAGGGATATCCGAGTGCGGATCTTGCGGGAAAACCGGCGAATTTTCACATTGTATTGAATAAGATTTATCAGAAAGTAGCACCGGAGCTTACAGACGAGTGGGTTGTGAATAATAGTGAAAGCAGCAAGACGGTTGATGAATACAAGGAAGAGGTGAAAAATTCTCTTCAGGAGCAGCAGGACGATTCAGGTAATTCACAGTTGAAACAAGAAGTACAGACTGCTTTACTGGATCAGATAGAGGTAAATAAATATCCTGACGGTGCGGTAGACGAGCAGGTGAAACAGGCAAATGACTACTATACACAGATTGCACAGATGTACGGAGTAGAGCTGAATGATTTCATTACAACTTATCTGAATATGACAGAAGATAAATTTAACGAAAAAATTGAGGAATCCGCAAAACAGGCTGTGCAGCTTGAAGAGGCTGTAAAACTAATCGCAAAGAAAGAGAAACTGGAACCGTCTGATAAGGAATACGAAGAAGGAATGCAGGAGTATGCGGACAAGGCAGGAGCAGATCTGGATACCTACAAAGAGCAGGTGGGAGAAGATGTTCTGAAAGATGCAATCCTTCGTGATAAAGTACTGGACTATCTGGTAGATAATTGCGTACAGGTAGAACAGTCCGATAAAAATTAAAGGGGAATAAAGGAGGAAGAAAATCATGATTAAAATGGAGAATGATGTGCTCAGCGTAGAGATTGCAGAGCATGGTGCGGAGCTGACAAAACTGTATAACAAGAAAACAGGTACAGATCTTCTCTGGGATGCAGAACCCCAATTTTGGAAACGTCATTCACCGGTGTTATTTCCAAATGTGGGAAAAACCTATAAGAACACAGTGAAGATCAACGGTACACAGTATCCGACATCACAGCATGGATTTGCAAGAGACAGTGAGTTCAAATGTATTCATGCAGGCAAAGAAACATCAACCTTTCTTCTGACATCAACAGAAGAGATGAAGGAAGTTTATCCATTTGATTTTGAACTTTTCATTACTTACACACTGGAAAAAAACGTACTCCATGTAAAATGGGAAGTAAAGAATCCGTCTGATGAGACAATTTATTTCACAATCGGAGCGCATCCGGCCTTCCGCTTTGCAAAGAACGAGGAAGGAAAGACAGATTATATTCTGAAGTTCCCTGGAAAAGATGAATTGAAGTATTGTTTGATCAATATGAAAGAAATGGCTCCTGATCCGGAGGAACTGCATGAGATGAAACTGAATGAAGAGACATATCCGTTGACAGAAGAACTTTTTGAAAATGATGCGTTGATCTTTGATAATACGCAGATTGAAGAAGCATGGATCTGTCATAAAGACGGAACTCCGTATGTGGGAGTTAAGTCTGAAGGATTCCCAAGCTATGGAATCTGGTCCGTAAAAGACGCACCGTTTGTCTGCCTGGAACCATGGATGGGAAGATGCGATAATATTGGATTTGATAAAGAAATCTCTGAGAAGCCTGGAATTAATAAGGTAGAGGTCGGAGAGACTTTTGAAAAAGAATATCAGATCATTGCAGCAGTAGAATAATGAATAGTTAGGGATACTCATAACACTCCTCCTTCAGTAAGGAAAAGCCCCCGGAAGTTAACCGGAGGCTTTTTTCTCTTTCATTCTCTTGATCACTTTCAGACGCGTGAACTCTTCACGCTCTTTTTCTTCCAGTGCATTGGTGATCGAGTAGACCAGATTCGAATACATTGGAATTGTAATATTCTGAAGTGCATTTGCTCGTTTCTGCGTCTTCTTAATATTACTTGCAAGACGGTAAGCAGCGTTTTCTACCATGGAAAGCTTGATCGTAAGGTCCTTTACCTTGCGGAAGGCCTCACGGGCAATATCAATCGATTCCTTTGTGGTACTGAAAGCATAGGTCGGCTGACCTGCGTCCGGGATATATTTCACATGAGGAATCTCGGTTCCCATGATACTTCGCGTCTGGATCGTGATAGAATTTTCAATCGGTACAGTATAGGCAAGCTGTTCTACCATGCTGATACCGTTTTCGATATTAGCACGCTGCAGACATTGATACGCATAAGTAAATGTTGAATCAATCTCTTCCTGTATGGTGCGTGCTTCTTCAATCAGATCCATCAGTTCACGAATCAGGATGTTACGCTTCTTATCCATCAGATCATAACCCTGCCGGGCAAGTGCAAGAGAGTTCTTGGCCAGCATCAGATTACCCTTTGTTGGAAATGTACGTGGATCCATGAAGCTCCCTCCTTTCCCTAGTCTTCTACAGCAGGTTTATAGTATTTATCAAGAATCTTCGTATCAACACGGTCGAGTTCTTCTCTAGGGAGTTTTCCTAAAAGTTTCCATCCCAGATCCAAAGTCTCTTCCATCGTACGGTTCTCATTAACACCCTGACCGATGTAGTGCTGTTCAAAGTCGATTCCGAATTCCAGATATTTCTTATCCAGTGGTGAAAGTTCATCTTCACCGATAACAGAAGCCAGATTTCTTGCATCTCCAACTTTTGCATAAGCGGAGAATAACTGATTGGCAAGATCCTGATGATCTTCACGTGTAAAACCTTCTCCGATACCGTCCTTCATCAGACGGGAAAGGGATGGCAGGATATTGATCGGAGGATAGATTGACTGCCCATGGAGCGGGCGGTCAAGTACAATCTGTCCCTCGGTGATATATCCCGTCAGGTCAGGAATCGGATGCGTGATATCGTCGTTTGGCATAGTCAAGATCGGAAGCTGTGTTACAGATCCGTTTACTCCCTGTACAATACCGGCACGCTCGTAGATGGTTGCCAGTTCACTATACAGATATCCCGGGAATCCTTTACGGCTAGGAATTTCTCCTTTTGAGGAAGAAACCTCACGCATAGCTTCTGCGAAAGAAGTCATATCGGTAAGGATAACGAGGATATGCATATTTTGTTCAAATGCCAGATACTCCGCAGCTGTCAGTGCAACCTTTGGCGTGATCAGACGTTCTACAACCGGGTCATTTGCCAGATTCAAAAACATTGCTACATGATCGGCAACACCGCTTTCTTCAAATGTGTTACGGAAGAAATCAGCAACGTCATGTTTGACACCCATAGCAGCGAATACGATTGCAAATTTTTCATCAGAATCGCTTCCAAGAGAAGCCTGTTTTACAATCTGTGCAGCAAGCTGGTCGTGCGGAAGTCCATTTCCGGAGAAAATCGGAAGCTTCTGTCCGCGGATCAGAGTTGTCAGTCCGTCGATCGCGGAAATTCCGGTACGGATATAGTTTCTTGGATATTCTCTGCGGACCGGGTTGAGTGGAAGTCCGTTTACATCTCTTTTTAAAGTGGAGACAAGCGGCCCGAGATCATCGATCGGCTGACCGATACCGTTGAAGGTACGGCCAAGGATATCCGGGGAGAGTGCAATCTCCATCGGGTGTCCGGTCAGTTTCGTATGTGTATTTTTGAGTGACATATTTTCGGAACCTTCGAAGACCTGGATCACTGCTTTGTCTTCATAGATCTCTACAATACGTCCTATTTTGCGTTCTGTGCCGTCTACGACAAATTCTACGATCTCATCGTAAAAGGCGTCCTGTACGCCCTCTAACACGATCAGAGGGCCGTTGATACTGCTTAAGCCAAGATATTCAATTGACATGATAGTGGTCCCTCCTTATGCATTTTTCTCAAGTACGTGCTGATAGAAAGCGTCAATATCTCTGTGATACTGTGCAAACATTTCCGGGCGGTTATTTGGAACATCATATTTGATCGCAATGACACGATCGAAAATATTCTCAGATTTTAATACGGACATCGGATGTCCCATTGTGACAAGGGTACGTGCCTGCTTGTAAAGGTACAGGATCGTATCCATCATCAGGAACTGTTTTTCCATAGAAACGCAGGTGTCATCCGGGTGGAATGCATTTTGCTGCAGGAAACCAAGACGAATCACACGGGCAATCTCAAGGACAAGTTTCTGGTCATCCGGGAGTACATCACTTCCGATCAGTTTTACAATCTCAAGAAGACTGCTTTCCTGATTCAAAAGTGCCATCAGACGGTTGCGGTAGTCAACGAATTTTGGAGACACATTGTCCTGATACCAATGGCTTAAGTCATTCAGATACTCACTGTAACTGGTCAGCCAGTGGATCGCCGGGAAATGTCTCGAGTAGGCAAGACTCTTATCCAGTCCCCAGAAGCAGCGGACGAAACGTTTGGTGTTCTGTGTGACCGGTTCGGAGAAGTCACCGCCCTGCGGGGAAACTGCACCGATGATCGTGACAGAACCGTCAGTTCCGTTCAGGTTATGCATCATGCCGGCGCGCTCGTAGAACGCAGACAGACGAGATGCGAGGTAAGCCGGGAAGCCTTCCTCGGCAGGCATCTCTTCCAGACGTCCGGAAAGCTCTCGAAGAGCCTCCGCCCAACGGGAAGTAGAGTCCGCCATGATCGCTACATCGTAGCCCATATCACGGTAATATTCTGCAAGAGTAAGACCTGTGTAAATGCTGGCCTCACGGGCGGCAACAGGCATGTTGGAAGTATTGGCGATCAGTGTAGTACGGTCCATCAGAGGCTTGCCGGTACGAGGATCGGTCAGTTCGCTGAACTCTTCCAGAACCTGAGTCATCTCATTTCCACGTTCACCGCATCCGATATAGATGATGATATCTGCATCAGCCCATTTCGCAATCTGATGCTGTGTCATTGTCTTTCCGGTTCCAAATCCTCCAGGGATGGCAGCAGTACCGCCTTTTGCGATCGGGAACATGGTATCGATGATACGCTGTCCGGTAACAAGCGGAACAGATGCTGGGAAACGATGATGAGTCGGTCTCGGAGTACGGATCGGCCAGTGCTGAGTCATAGTCAGCTCTTTCTCCTCTCCGTTAGGAAGTTCCAGACGAACCAGAGGTTCGTCAATTGTGTATTCACCATCTGCGACAGTGACAAGAACAGTTCCTTCTACTTCAGGAGGAACCATACATTTATGTGTGATCGCATGTGTCTCAGGAACTTCTGCGATGATATCACCGGCGTGGAGATAATCTCCCTGCTTTACAGTGATATGTGTCTTCCATTTTTTTGTGCGGTCCAGAGAATCGACACTGACACCGCGTGTGATAAATGCACCGCCTGAAGATTCTGCAATATTCTCCAGCGGGCGTTCGATACCGTCAAAAATATTATTCAGGATACCCGGTGCAAGTGTTACGGATACAGGGCTTCCACTGGCGATAACTTCCTCGCCCGGGCGAAGTCCGGTCGTTTCCTCGTAAACCTGAACGGTTGTCATGTCTTTATCCAGTGCGATGACTTCGCCGACCAGCTTCTGCTCGCCGACATAGACCATCTCGGACATACGAAATCCTGTGTTACCTTTCAGATAAATGACGGGACCATTGATGCCGTAAATTTTCGCTGTCTTAAGCAATGCCGTCACCTCCTAAAAATACAAATTTGTCGTATTGTTCTTTCAGCTGTGTGCTGAAAGAATTATCGATCAAAATATTGCGGGAACGGATGACAGCACGGACACCGCCCCGAAAATCTTCAGTGCTGATCGTCAGATGAACTCTTGTAGCATCTTCCAGATCAGAACGTTTCTTTTCATCAGTTGGGTTAATATAGATCGTAAGCTCATCATTTCCGGCAAAATTCACCGCTTTGCGGATGCATTTGATAAGAAAATCATCATAAGCTTCCGTCTTCATAAATTCATCGATTAATGCGTCTGCTTCCTCAAAGATCTTGTCTTTTAATTCCTGCTGGATCTTGCTTTGACGGCGTTTGATCTCCAGCTGGGATTTGGCGAGCGCCTGGTTCAGTGAGAGCTTCGCATTGGCAGCTTCCGCCTTGATGCGAGTTTCTGACTGTCTTGTGGCTTCAGCTTTATGATCTTCGAAAACCTTTTCCAGGGCGGCCTGATGGGTGTCAATGATGACATTTCCCTCTAAGCGGGCCTGCTCCATGGATGTAGCCTGTAAGTGTGCGATTTTTTCTTCCAGAGTCAAGAGGAATCCCTCCTTTAGTTCGTAATATAATTGCGTTTATAATTTCAGTCCGATCGCTTCAGTGATATATGAGGTGATAAAGTCTTTCTGACGACCGGTTCCGTGGCGGTCAGGAATTTCGATCAATAACGGCATCTTTCGTTCCAGTCGGAAAGTGTCGATAATGTCAGGAAATTCCTGGCCGAACTTCTCAGTCAGAAGAACAATGCCGACAGTTGGGTCGGAAAGAACCTTTTCCAGAGCTTTCTTCAGCTCATCCCGTTCGTGGACGACAACTCCGTCTACACCGGCAAGACGCATTCCGGTGTAAGTGTCGACATTGTCACTGATCAGATACATTTTCATAGGCGGCTCCTTTCTGTTGAAAATCAGAAATTAGAGATTTCCTAAGATCATGAATGAGATGATCAGTCCATACAGACAAACACCTTCGGCAAGTCCTACGAAGATCAGAGATTTACCAAGAACGCTGGAATCTTCGCTGATCGCTCCAAGTGCTGCGCTGGCTGCACTTGCAACAGCGATACCACCGCCGATACAGGAAAGACCTGTAACAAGTGCGGCTGCAAGGTATCCCATACCAGTTGCGAGTGTTGCACCGGAAGCTGCGGCAGTTTCAGCAGCCTGTACATTTGCCGGTCCTGCAAGCATCATGATGGATGCAATGGCAAATGCGCCGAAGAAGAAAAATGCGTTGACACCGATAGTACGTTTATAGCGTTTTTTGTTCTTTTCACCGATCAGATAATATCCGAATGGGATGATGATACTTAAAACAAGTGCTGCGATAAAGATGATTTTTGTTGCTAAACTCATAGTGGAATCCTCCTGATTTCTATACATTTTATGGCTGTCATAGATTTAAGCCAGACAGTTATTTCGTTTTCTTTTTTGTATATGGGTCGAATGCACGTCCGCTTCCTTTGTAGAAACGGCTGAACATCTCATAATATTCCAGACGAAGTACCTGAATACCTACAATCAGTCCTTCGAATCCGCATACGAACAGGTTGCCAAAGATCACTCCGAACCAGTTCGGATTTCCGCTTTCAGCGCCGGCCAGCTGAAGTACTACTTCCATGATAGCGGCATGGCTGACAGCAAATGCACCGATACGGATAAAGGAGATTGTGTTTGAGAAATAACTGAGCAATGTCTCAAACATTTCGAAAAATCCTTGCACGGCGTACATTCCAGGTCCTGTTTCCATCTTGTCGGCACGTTTTTCAATCATGCGGGTCAGAGGCTCTCTCAGGAAAATGAGAAGCAGCGGGACACCGAACATGATACCCATGACAATACCACCCGGAAGCGGATTGCCTGTCATAAAGAGAACGATGGTTGCTACAACGGCAATGTAGAAAATAAGTCCGGCAACACCGTTTGGATCAAACCAGGTACTTTCAATATCTTTGCTTCTTGCGGCATTGATAATATGTAGGATCATCGCCACGATGATCAGGAACATACCAAACGCAACTGCAACGATAAATACAGTGTTCAGTTTACCAAGGAAGGGTAGTGTAGTCATATGATCGATCGGTCGTATCCACAATGGTTCAATGATGTCTTCGAATCCGAAAATACTTCCGAACATAAATCCGAAGACTGTGGAAAATACACCGGCAGTTGCGATAATTCCGGCAAGTGGAGCTTTCTTAAAGTGGTAAATTAAGGCTCCGCCGATTAAAAGCAAAAGTCCCTGTCCGACATCTCCGAACATAACTCCGAAAATAAAGGAGTATGTGATTGCTACGAAAATAGTCGGATCCATCTCATTGTGAGCCGGAAGACCATACATCTGAATGTACATCTCAAATGGTTTGAATAGCTTCGGGTTTTCCAGCTTTGTCGGCGGTTCGCCGAAGTATGCATCATGGTCATCTTCGACAACAACAAAGACTTTATCATCATCCTTGATCTCTTCTAAGAACTTCTCTACATCATCTTCTGCCATCCAACCGCAGAGAATATAAGAATCATCCTGGCTGTCTTTCATCCGGGCAGCCATCTTACGGATGTCAAAGTTCTTGGAGAGTTCCTCCAGACGGTTTTTCGCTGCGATAAGCTGTGGAGCTCTGTCAGAAAGCATCTCACCGGCTTCTTTATCCAGATCCTGGATCTCCAGATTGATCCGTGCAATGTCACGTTCCAGTGACTGGTAAGCGAAAGCCGGAGTTCCTTCAAATTCATCTTTCAGATCAATGCGTTCAAAATGAAGAGAACGGAAAACAGCATCTACCTTTTGCGCCTCTCCCGGAGAAACGAAGTAAGCACCGTATACGAAGCTTTCATCACGTTCTCCTTCAACGAAGATTGCACTTAAATCATCCATCAGATATTTATTCATCTTGTGATAAGATTCCAGCGCGATCCGTCCGAAACGATATGTAATATATCGATATCCGAGGACTTTGTGAAGATCACAGTCGAGGGGGCGGAATGGAGAGAGCAGTTGCTGTTTCGCACGAAGTTCCTCAATCTTAGCTTTCTTTTTCTCTTTCTTTGCCTGCAGACCTTCATAATCCTCGCAGGCTTTGCGAACAACTTCAAACATGTCGTCAAGACCTAAAGAATCATCCGGTGTAACATCATCTACATTCGGAAGATAACCGACGAACTGAGTTGCCTGGGCAAGTACATCCCGGTACGGATTAAGCTCTACGAACGGGCGAAGATTATCGACTGTCTTGAGTTCGGACAGTGCGGACTCCAGCTGGATCTCATAACGTGAGAGATACAAGTCTGTGACACGGTCGATATCATCCCTGGGACCGGAAATGTTGATAAATTTCATTTTAACAATCATTGGGTTCTACCTCCAACGTACGCTAACGTCTCGCCCGGTGTCAGTCCGTAACGGATGCATTCCAGAGCGGTAGTCAGTTTTTTGATTTCTTCTTCTTTTAAGAAGAGGTAAGTGTTGACAGCGGCGATGGAGTATGGATTCCGCCTTCTGTCAATAGTGTACAGATGATGGAGACATTCTGAATACATCTGCTCCATGGTAAGCTGCTCAGTGGATTCATAGCGGCGGGCATAAGGCGTCTGATTGCATAGTGTCTGCAATTCCTCTAATGTTGTTGCCTCGACCATTCCTTTGATCAAGTCAGTAGACAGACGATAGTGGATCGGAAGAATCAGCTGGTAAATGTCAGCAGGTTTCATATTAAAATATTTCTTCGCTCTGTAGATCCACTGCATGTTGAGCAGATCAATCTGAGTGCCGCAATCCCGCTGGTATAATTCCTTGTCTTCCTTTTTCAGGACCTTTTTCCGTGCTTTCCAAAGAGTTGTAAAATAATAAAGATTTAATGCCAGATCGTAGTCATAAAGAGTGACCGAAGGCGAATCCTTTAATTTCTTTAAAGGTTCATAATATTCTGTATCCTTTAATGTCTCGATCAGTTCATCAGTGGTGCGTGAGGTGATCAGTTTTTCAATCGATATCTGTGAATACCGGTCGAAGAAAGGACGTTTGTAATCAAGATCAAAAGGTTTCTGATAATGGTTGATCACAATCCTTAAACAATAATTGATCAGCTCGATTTCATAAGATTTCAGGCGGAGCTTCATAAGCTTGCGCTGTTTCTGTCCACAAAAGCGATAAAGCTTTGCGTAGTCGCGGTAAAGTGAACGAGTCAGAATCTTCTCAATACTTCCTCTGTGAAGCTGTTCTGGGGCCAGCTCTTCTAAAATATCTGCGTAAGCTGTCTCCTTCTTCAGATATTCAACTACATCGGGGACATTGTGCAGAGAAGCAATTTCCTCAAACTGTGCCTGGGTAAGGAGTTTGGCTTCCATTGCCCGGGTTTTCGTTACGATACCACTGTATTCCAGTAGATTTCCCATAGGCTATACCTCGGTGATCCGTCGGAGAATCTCATGAGCATAATCAGAATGCTTTTCATCGTATTCCTTCTGTAGGGCGTCGAGTTCATCCTGACTTTCCTGACTTTGCCCGGATAAGATCCGTGAGGTCTCCGATTCCAGCTTGTCACGAATTCCCTGAATCTGCCGCTGCGTATCAGCTTCAAGCTCTTTGTCGAAATCCATCCGCTTTTTGTCGAATTTTTCATCTAATGCGGATTTTTCGGCTTCTGCATGTTGCACGATTGCAGATGCGGCGGATTCAATCTCTGTCAATTTGTTTATAATAGAGTCCATAACCAGCCTCCTTTTTGTTAGAAATTCATAATATCTTTTATAATACACCTTTTGGAGAAAAATACAAGCTTTTCTGGAAGCTGTTTGCTTGTGAGACGGATTAATTCATGTTATGATAATGCATGTGTAAAAATAAACCGGCAGATTTGTAATGTGACAGATCTGTCAGAGAATATCAGGAGATTGTAATTAATGAGATTAAGAAATATACCAAGAGCAGATGGTGTGATCGACGTACATCATACAGTGATCAAGAAACCGGAAGAACAGAAAGGAAACTGGAATCATGTGTTTGGTAACGAAAAGCCGATTCAGATTGAAATTGGGATGGGAAAAGGACAATTTATTCTAAATATGGCAAAGGCACATCCAGAGATTAATTTTATAGGAATTGAGCGTTATTCCAGCGTTCTGCTGCGCGCACTTGAAAAGTATGATACAGAAGAATTTGAAATGCTGGAGAATATCCGTTTTATCTGTATGGATGCAAGAGAGATTGAAAATGTGTTTGCACCGGCAGAGGTGGATAAGATCTTCCTGAACTTCTCGGATCCGTGGCCGAAGGCAAGACATGCGAAGCGTAGATTGACATCTACGGAATTCCTCGCAAGATACGAAAAAGTGCTTGTGGAAAGCGGAAGAGTAGAGTTTAAGACAGATAATACAGAACTTTTTAACTTTTCTCTGGAACAGGTGAAAGAAGCCGGATGGGCATTGATTGCTTATACTTATGATCTGCATCATCAGGAAGAGATGAATGAAGGAAATATTATGACAGAGTACGAGCAGAAGTTTTCAGAAAAAGGAAATCCGATCAATAAACTGATTGCACAGAGAAAATAAGTGTTACTGTTCACACGATGTGCGACCAGCAACGCATCTCGCCATTTTAAATCGCCTTTGGCGATGGGGCGAGATGCATTCAAGTCAAAACACACATCCTCCGTGTCAATCAGCAGAGTGATTGACACGGGAGTGAACAGTAACAAATAAGTTTCATATATTATATAGGAAGAGTGGGATTCACAGGAGAACAGGATGAGACGGGGGAAATGTTGGAAAGCCGGGATCCGTGAGTTGTGTTATTGCCATCAGAGACTGAATCGAAGGATTGTCTGCATTTGCAGATCCTTCGAGGAGGTATATCGAATTTTAAATACGGGATATTGCCACAAAGACAAGGGAAAGAATAAACGTTGTTGATATCGTCTAAATTGTATATGAAATTAATAATTTTGAAAAAAATGAAAAAATTTGAAAAAAGGGGTTGCATTCCGGCAACAACTGATATATAATACTATTTGTGTTGAGGAACACGAGACACAAAAACAAAAGAATGCGCGATTAGCTCAGTTGGTAGAGCACCTGACTCTTAATCAGGGTGTCCAGGGTTCGAACCCCTGATCGCGCACTGCCAAATCACTGTTTTTAGAGGCTTAGAGCTCTGGGGACGGTGATTTTTTTGTGCCTGAAAATAGGGGTTTTATGGGGGATAAAACGGAAATCACTAGGGAAAGCAAAGAATTATGCAAATTATTTCCGGAGAGGATTTTACAAAATACCGGATAAAGCTTGTGACGGGAACATGTTCGTGTTAGTATAATCATAATTTACGATAGAAGAAAAGAGTGAGAAGATGAGCAGTCATACACTGGAAGGAAAGAAAAAGACACAGAATGGTGTGAAGCGGCTGGCGTTCACAGTGCTTTCGATATTACTGGAAGTAGTGTTCCTGATTGGGATATTTAAGGGACTGAATGAATACGCGGTATTCATAGACAATCTGACCAGAATATTTGCCGTCATACTGGTTCTGAAAATATATGGAAGAAATGAGACTTCCTCGATGAAGACACCGTGGATCATCCTGATCCTGACATTTCCGATCCTTGGAGTAGCACTTTATTTTATGATCGGTATGAACGGTGGAACCCGGAAGATGCGGATGCGTTACAAAAGGATTGATGAGAAGCTTCTGCCACTTTTGCCGGAAAATAAGGAAGTGCTGGAACGTCTGAATGTGTCAGATCCGAAGGCGGGAAATGTTTCTAATTATATAGAAAGAAATGCGTGTTATCCGGTGTATCAGAATACGGATGTGATTTATTTTGACGAAGCGGTCAAAGGACTGGAGGCGCAGCTTACGGATCTTGCAAAGGCGGAGCAATTCATTTTCATGGAGTATCATGCAATTGAGGATGAATATGCATGGAGCAGGATACAGACGGTGCTGGAAGAACGGGTGAAAGCAGGAGTAGAGGTCCGGGTGTTCTATGATGACATGGGCTCGATCGGATTCGTAAATCTGAGCTTTGCGAGAAAACTGGAAGCGAAAGGAATTGCCTGCCGGGTATTCAATCCGCTGCTTCCGGGACTTAATATGTTCCTGAATAACCGTGACCACAGAAAGATTACGGTGATTGACGGAAAGGTTGGGTACACAGGCGGTTATAACCTGGCAAATGAGTATTTTAACTATACACATCCATACGGGGAATGGAAGGATACGGGAATCCGGCTGGAAGGAGATGCGGTGGCTTCGCTTACGGCAGCATTTTTGGAAATGTGGGAAGCGTCCGGGAAGACTTCGGCCGATGTGGATGTTCTGGATATAGAGGCACAGAAAAAATATCTGGTACAGCATCCGTATCAGGCAAAGCAGACGGGATATATCCAGCCGTATGCGGACTGCCCGTTAGACGGAATCCAGGTTGGAGAGGATGTCTATATCAGTATCGTCAACAAAGCGGACAGATACTGCTGGTTCATGACTCCTTATCTGATCATCACGGATGAGATGACACATGCACTTTCGCTGGCGGCCAGGCGTGGCGTAGATGTGCGGATCATCACACCGGGAATCCCGGATAAGAAGCTGATCTACAGTATCACCAGATCGTTCTATCACAATCTGGTACAGGATGGTGTAAGGATCTATGAGTGGACACCGGGGTTCTGTCATGCGAAGATGAGCGTGGCAGATGATTGCATGGCGACTTGCGGCACGATCAATCTGGATTATCGGAGCCTTTATCATCATTTTGAAAATGGGTGTTTTATGGCAGATTGTGATGCGGTGCTGGATATCCGGCGGGATATGGAGCAGACATTGGAACAGTGCAGGGAAGTGACGGAGAAGTATAAGTCCGGCCGGAGCGCGACTCTGCGGCTGGGACAGTTGTTCCTGCGATTGTTTGCGGAGCTGTTGTAGGAAAGAAGAAGGTGAAGGGACTGGGAATGCAGGTTTGCATTTCCGGTTCTTTTTATATATTGACATATATCGAGATACGATATATAATAAAACCAAGAAGAAAGCAAATTTTTTTACACTCAACTATCGAAAGCCGATATATAATGAAAGCACATATAAGAAAGGAGCAATCACTATGAAAGTAAACAAAAATATGGTCTCAGGAAATACCGCAATGTTAATTCTCAAATTGATCTCAGAAAAGGATATGTACGGATATGAAATGATCGATACACTCTCAAAGAGATCGGACAATGTATTCGAATTAAAGGTAGGAACATTGTATCCGCTGCTTCACAGCATGGTACAGTCCGGATATTTGGAAAGTTATAACCAGGAGGCGAACGGGAAACTCAGAAAGTATTACCGGATCACACCTAATGGGAAGAAATATCTGGAGAAAATGATCGAAGAATGGAATGCTTATGCCAATGCAGTTACGAGCATGATCCAGTATTCCGTATAGCACAGGTAAGGCAGTGAAGGTGGTAGAAAAGGAGGGTGTTAGATATGAAGGAAAGAGAATATCTGAAAGAACTTGGGAAGAAGATTACCGATTCGTCTGTAAGAAAAGAGATTGTAAATGAATATGAAGCGCATATAGAAGACTGCAAAGCCGCATTAATGGAATCAGGGATGACGGAAGTTGAAGCAGAGGAAGAAGCAGTCCGCCAGATGGGCGATCCGCAGGAAGCAGGTGAAGCAATGGATAAGATCTATCATAAAGTGTTTGATTCCAATATGTTTCTGTGGATGCTGGCACTGGGATGTGTACCAATTGTATGTGTGTGCATTTCTTATCTTATCGCAAGAGATCCGAACGCATTTTTATGGTTGTGGAATGAGGCACTTGGCCTGAATAAAATCCCGGCAGTTATACACCGGAATATCGGAATCGGATTGGCTGTCTATGGAATCGGATTGAGCTTCTGGGAGAAATACACGGGCAAAGCTTTATTCTATGCAGTCGGAAGAGACTGGGGGCAGGGATGTTACGTTGCAAACAGCGGGCTGGTACTTTTTATCTCGGCATTATGTTTTGCTCCGAGCTTCCCGGTGAAGGGATATGCAGGAATCCTCTGCTGTGTATTGATCGCATGTCTGCTGAATATGGTACTGAGAGGATTTATGAATCTTTTGCAGAGCAGAAGAGAGACCAGACTTTTATGGGAGATTGGAACGGCAGATACCAGAATCAACTGGAAGGGAAAAGGATATCTGTGTGGACATCATATGAAAGTAAGAGTACAGGGATCTGAGAAAGGAACGGAGATCCCGGCAGGAGCACCGGTGATGGTTGTCGGAATGGAGGGATTTAAGCCGGTGGT
>OHEZ01000124.1_pt1 | contig 68151 bp, 69 predicted proteins | sample 1567391 | NCBI WGS metagenome assembly OHEZ01 (sample SAMEA3879518, study PRJEB24766) | human gut metagenome | biome: human-associated habitat; feature: feces | place: USA | collected 1985/1987
CACAACCGTCGTTCCAACAACTTACCCATGAGGCCTCTCCGCTGGATGTCTCCCGTCGAGGTCACTGTCCAATATGTTTGACAAACCTACATTTCGCCGTCCCCTTCTTCTGATTTTCCCTTGTCAGCCTTTTCTTGCAGTGCTATACTATAGGATATATGCCCATCAGAAGCCGAACAGCATGGAGCGCTTGATCTCCGCGAGCGAATGCGCGCCGCACATACGCATCGTATCAGCAAGCTCGGCTTTCAATTTCTGCACATAGAGCTGCACGCCTTTTTCTTCGCCGCCGTATACCGCGGTGACGAAGGGACGGCCAACGAGCACCGCGTCCGCGCCGAGCGCGAGCGCCTTGAAGATGTCCATGCCGCTGCGAATTCCACCGTCGACCAAAATCGTCATCTTGCCGCCGACCGCATCAACGATCTCCGGCAGCACCTCCGCCGTGGCGGGACAGTGGTCGAGCACGCGGCCGCCGTGGTTCGAGACAACGATGCCGCTCGCGCCCGCCTCCAGCGCCTTTTCCGCGCCGCGGGCGGTCATAATACCCTTCAAAATGAACGGGCGCTGCGCCCAGGAGACGATCTGCTTTAACTCCTCCACGCTTTTGCTGCCCGCCGGCGGCGTCAGCCCCTGCAAAAACGGCAGGCCTGCCGCATCGATGTCCATCGCGATGGCGAAAGGCTCAGCTTCCTGCACGAGCGCGAATTTTTCGCGGATCGTGTCCATGTCCCAGGGCTTGATGGTCGGGACGCCGCAGCCGCTGTTCGCCTTGAGCGCCTCGGCCGCGCCCTCGACCACCTTCGGGTCGGTGCCGTCGCCGGTAAAGGCGAGAATGCCCGCGTTTGCGCACGCGCGGATGAGGACATCATTATAAGTAAGGTCATCGTACTTGTCGCCGTAGTGCAGGCGCATCGCACCAATGGGCGCGGCGAAGGCCGGAATTTCAAATGTTCGGTCAAAGAGCGTATAGGACGTATCGACCGGCATGTTCTTGCAGATCGTATCCATGTTGACGCAGATCTCACGCCACTTTTCCGCGTTGCGGATAAAGCCCGTCCCCTCGCCCTTGGCGCCGGGCCCCGGCATTGTGTTGCGGCAGACCTTGCCGTTACAGTCGCTGCACGCCTTGCAGTAAGGGCCGATGCAGGTCCTTGCGTTTTCCACTACTTCCTGATAAGTCATATTGTTTCCCCTTTCGGAACAAGTTTGCTTGCTGATATCCTGCCGATCCGGCTCAATATCGCCTATATTTTATCCCGTCCTGCCGAAAAAACAAGACCCAAAGGAGCTATTTATGAATACCGTTCACACATTAAAAAAATATATCGATGCGCTGCGCAAGGCCGGCATTCTCGTTGAAAGCCCCGAAAACAATGCGCTCGCCGCGTGTGAGATCCACTGCCTCACCTACGATACGCGCGCACTGAGCGAGGACGCGCTTTTCATCTGCAAGGGCGCACACTTCAAGGAAGAGTACCTGCGCGACGCGCTCTCGCGCGGCGCGATCGCCTACGTTGCGGAGAAAAAACACAACGTGGACGCGCCCTGTATCCTCGTCAGCGACATTCGCTATTCCCTCGTTGTGCTCGGGCAGCTCTTTTATGACCATGTGACGGACAAGCTCACGAGCATCGGCATCACCGGCACGAAGGGCAAGAGCACCACGGCCTACTACGTACGCTACATTTTAAATGACTGGCTGCGCGCGCAGTCCATGCCCGAGTGCGCCATTCTCTCTTCCATCGACAACTACGACGGCAAGGTAAGTGAGGAGTCTCACATCACCACGCCCGAGGTGCTCGAGCTTTATCAGCACTTTGAAAACGCTTACGAGTCCGGCATTTCACACCTTGTGATGGAGGCTTCGTCCCAGGCGCTCAAATACGGCCGCGTGCGCGGCATCACGTTCGACGTCGGCGCATTTTTGAACATCGGCAGCGACCACATCAGCCCCATCGAGCACCCCGACTTTGAAGATTATTTCACCGCCAAGCTTAAAATTTTCGATTCCTGCCGTTTTGGCTGCGTCAATACCGACGCCAAATACCCCGAGCGCGTCATCGAATACGCCAAGGGCCGCTGTAACCTCATCACCTTCGGCTCGCATGAGAGCGACACCGTCTCCTGCCGGCATGTGGAAAAGCGCAGCGACGGACTCTATTTTACGGTTGTTTCGCCAAAGTACAACGGCGAATTCTCCATCACCATGCCCGGCCTTTTCAACATTTCCAATGCCCTCGCCGCCATGGCGATCTGCATGGCGCTTGATGTGCCGGAGGAATATGTGCGCTCCGGCCTTCGCAAGGCGCGCGCCGCAGGCCGCATGCAGATCTACGAGAGCCGCGACAAAAAGGTCGCCGTGATCGTCGACTACGCGCACAACCGCATGAGCTTTGACGCGCTCTACCGTTCAACGAAGATCGAATACCCCGGCCGTCAGATGATCTCCGTCTTCGGCTGCCCCGGCTCCCATGCGCTCCAGCGCAGGAAAGACTTAGGCGAACTGAGCGGAGAGAACTGCGACTTCGTCTTTATCACCGAGGAGGACTCCGGCGAGGAGCCGTTCGCGCAGATCGCCGCCGACATTGAAAAGCACGTGGCCTGCCCGCACCTCGTCCTTGAAGACCGCAGCGAGTGCATCCGCCGCGCGATTTTGGACGGCAAGGACGCGCGCGTCATCCTCCTGACCGGCAAGGGCGAGGAGACGACGATGAAGCGCGGCAGCGCCTACGTTCCCTACCCCTCCGATGTGGAGCTGACGCAAAAATACCTTGCTGAGTACGACGCCGCGCACCCCGCAGCCCCCCGGAACAGCGGCAAAAAGACGAAAAAGGATTTCCTGCCCATCATCCTCGGCAGCGATGAAAACGCCTACGGCACGGCGCGCCTCTTCCGCGAGGCCTACGGCGTCACACCGCTGCTGCTGTGCACGCAGCAGCTTGTGCCCACGCGCCACTCGCACCTGTTTCTCTGCCGCATCATCCCGGATTTTGAGCGCGAGGAGGTTTTCCCCGACGCGCTGCTCGAGGTTTTGAAGCAGTGCGCGCAGGACTATGAAAAGCTGCTCGTTATCCCCTGCTCGGACTATTATACGAGTCTTCTCTGCCGCCACTACGACCACTTTGAAGGCTTGATCGCGAACCGCTTCATCTCCGAAGAGCTTCTTGAGACCTTTGACACGAAGGACAAGTTCTACGCCCTCTGCGAGCAGTACGGCATGGACTATCCCAAGACCGTCATCGCCTCTCCCGAGGAGCGTGAGAGCGTCGCCGAGCGGCTGCCGTTTGACTTCCCCATCGTCGTCAAGCCCGAAAATTCCAACGCGCTCGACTATCTCCGCTGTCACTTTGAAGGCCAGAAGAAGGTATTCTTCTTTGACACGAAGGAGCAATACCTCGAAATGGTTCGCAATATGAACCGCTCGGACTATCGCGGCAAGCTCATCTTGCAGGAGTTTATTCCCGGCGGCGACGACGCCATGCGCGTGCTCAACAGCTATTCCGATCTGGACGGCCATGTGCGCGCGATGTGCCTTGGTCAGCCGGTGCTCGAATACTACGACCCCAAGTCCGTCGGCAACTATGCCGCCATCATTTCCCGCGGCGACCAGGCACTGTACGACAAGATGCAGGAATTTCTTGAAAGGCTTGGCTATGTCGGCTTTTCGAACATCGACATGAAGTACGACTGCCGCACGGGGCGCTATGTGCTCTTTGAGATCAACCCGCGCCTCGGCCGCAGCAGCTACTTCTGCCGCGCCGCAGGGCTCAATATGATGAAGCTTCTGACCGATGACATCGTCTACGGCAAGCGCGAGGAGTGCATCTATAACCACACCGTCGCCCTCTGGCAGAACGTGCCGACCGGCATTTTGCGCCGCTATGTAAAGAACAGCGAGCTTGCCGAAGAGCTCAAAGCCTTCAAGGGCACGCACGTGCTCTTCTGCAAGGGTGACCTTCCGCTCCCCCGCCTCTACCGCCTGCTGCGCTACTACGGCGCGCAGTACCACAACTTCCGCGACTATTACTTTGACAAGAAGTAACCATTCCAATCCAAAAGGACGGCTCGCAAAAGCCGTCCTTTTCTTTTTCTCCGTTCCGTGTTAAAATCGAAATGCGGGAACTTTTTTTCTCTCTTTCGCGTCTAAAGAAGCGGAAGATAGATGTGTTCCGCAGAAAAAAGGAGGATTTTCGATGAAAAGAGCAGCCCTTCGCGCGTTTGTTTGCGCGCTCCTCGCGTCCCTTGCACTCACGACCTTTGCCTTTGCTGACTCAGGGCCGAAGCCCCAACTCACCGTGCGCGTCGAAAACGCGCCGCAGGAACTCTACTACCTCGACCTGCTCGCCGAGGGCGACTGGGGCGAGGAAGATGGAAACAGTATCGACGGCATCGACTGGAACTACGACGGCAAAGAGGATACGCTCGACCCCGATCTCCTGGCGCTCCTGCGCGAGAATGTTCCCGCAGGCTGGCACGCCTGTGTGGCGCAGGGCACGACCGGCGCGCCGATGTGGGGCGAGCTGTACGCGGAAGGGACGGATGCCTTCGGCAACGATCTGCACATTTTCGGCTATCACGGCGTACCGAGCACCTACCGCATCCTCCTTGTCACGCAGTCCGGCAAGGTCTGGCTCTCCGACGTGCTTGAGCGCAAGGTACTGCAATCAAGTGTGACCGTTCACTGGGCAGATGATGCAGAAAGCACCACTGTCACCGTTCCCTCGACCGTCACCGGCTACTTGCTGCAATTTCTTGCAACGCTCGTGCCGACGCTCCTCATCGAGGGCATTCTGCTGCTTCTGTTCCGGTATTCCTGGAAAGAGAATTGGAAAGCATTTTTGCTTGTCAACCTCGTCACGCAGGGGGTTCTGGCGGCTGCAAGCAGCGTTCTGAACCTGCAAAACGGCGCAGCCCTCTGGAACTATTTCCTGTTTCTTCTCCCAATGGAGGTAGCCATTCTGCTCATCGAGATCTATCTCTACGCCGGCCGCGGCCTGCTCACCGGCCACAGCAAGGGACGCGCCGCACTCTATGCTGTTGCGGCAAATCTTGCCTCGGCCGTCCTCGGCTACTACCTTGCCGAGCCCGTCTGGAGCTTCGTCGTGTCCATCTCGTGAATACCGTCCGCAGCGCGGCGTTCTCCGATCGGAGAACGCCGCGTTTTCCGGCAAGTCTTACTTGACAAGGTCATTTTGACTCCTTATAATAATTCGCATCGCACAAACGCTCCTCGCAGGAGCCTTTTTTTATGTTTCGGAGAAAGAGAGAATGCCGCCATGCAAAAAAAATCCAACCCCGCAGCGCTGCTGCCGATCTTCGTTTTCCTGGTTCTGTATCTGGGTCTCGGTCTGGTCTTTGAGTATGTGCTCAAGATCCCGATGGGCTTTTATTCCATTCCCATCGTTGTCATCTTCCTCATCGCACTGCTCGTGGCCTGCTGTCAGAACCACACCCTGTCCTTTGACGAAAAGCTCGTGCTGATGGGCAAGGGCATCGGCGACAAAAATATCGTCACGATGCTGCTCATCTTCCTCGCTGCCGGCATGTTCGTCGGCGTGGTGGGCCGCTCGAGCGCAGAGAGCGTTGCGTACTTCATGCTCTCTCTCATTCCCGCAAAGTTCGCCGTGGCGGTGCTCTTTGTCGTCAGCTGCTTTGTCTCTACCGCAATGGGCACGAGCGTCGGCACCATCACGCTCATCACGCCCATTGCCATTCCCATCGCCGCAGCCAGCGGTTACTCCCTGCCGCTGTGCATCGCGTCCGTCATGGGCGGCGCCATGTTCGGCGACAACCTGAGCTTCATTTCCGACACCACCATCGCCGCCTGCAACGGCCAGGGCTGCGCGATGAAGGATAAATTCCGCGAGAATTTCCACATCGCGCTTCCCGCTGCGCTCGCCTCTCTTGCGCTCATTCTCGTGCTGACGCTCCGCGCCAATGTCACGCCCGCAGAGATCCCGCCCTATAACCTCATTCAGATCATTCCCTATGTGCTGGTGCTCATCGGCGGCATCATCGGCATCAATGTCTTTGTCGTGCTGCTCATCGGCATCGTCTCCGGCTCGGTCATCGCGCTGGCAACCGGTGCGACTGGCCAGAGCGGTATCCTCGCGGTCAAGGCGCTGCTTGAGAATATGGGCAGCGGCGCCGCCGGTATGTTCGAAACGTCGATGGTCGCGATCCTGGTCTCTGCCATCTGCGCGCTGATCCGTGAATTCGGCGGCTTCGAGGCGCTGCTTGGCTGGATTCGCCGGGCGTTCCGCGGTAAGCGCGGCGGCCAGATCGGCATGGGGCTGCTTGTCGGCGCGATGGACATTGCCACGGCGAACAACACCGTCGCCATCGTTATGGCGAACCCCATCGCCAAGGAAATGAGCGAGGAATACGGCATCACGCCGCGCAAGGCCGCCTCCCTGCTCGACACGTTCTCCTGCATTTTCCAGGGCATCATCCCCTACGGCGCGCAGATGCTCGTCGCCATCTCCGCAGCGCACGAGCTGGGTTACAACATCTCCGCCTTCGACATCATTCCGAACCTGTTCTACCCCTACCTGCTGGCGGTGAGCTCGCTGTTCTTCATCGCCGTGGACGGCAAGAAGAAGGTGTCTTGATCTTCTCCGAATAAGTAAATGCAAAAAGCGCAGGAAAGGAATCGACTATGGCATCCATCATTGAAATTCAAAATTTTTCCGATCCCGCACTCGATCTCTATGCGCGGCTGACGGAAAATCAGCTCTTAAACCGCGCAGACCCTGAAAACGCGCTTTTCATCGCAGAAAGTCCGCTCGTCATCGGCCGCGCGCTCGATGCAGGCTGTAAGCCGGTTTCCTTTCTGATGGAGCGCCAGCACATCGGGGGCAAGGGGCGCGAGATCCTCGCGCGCTGCTGTCAAGATATTCCGGTTTACACCGCTGAAGAATCCGTGCTTGCACAGCTCACCGGCTTCCACCTGACGCGCGGAATGCTCTGCGCCATGCGTCGACCGAAGCTGCCGTCAGTCGAAGAAGTCTGCCGCAGCGCACGGCGCATCGTTGTGCTCGAAAACGTAATGAACCCGACGAACATCGGCGCGATCTTCCGCTCCGCCGCTGCACTTGGCATGGACGCCGTGCTGCTCACAAGCGCAGGCAGCGACCCGCTCTATCGCCGCGCTTCGCGCGTGAGCATGGGCAATGTCTTCCTCATTCCGTGGACATATCTCCCCGAGGAAGGCGATTGGACACAGCTCCTGCGCGCGTTCGGCTTTCGCACGGTCGCCATGGCGCTGCGCGACGACTCCGTGCGGCTTGATGACCCCCGCCTCGCCGCGGAGGAAAAGCTTGCCATTGTCATGGGCACGGAGGGTGACGGCCTCGCAAGCACCACCATTGCAAGCTGCGACTACACAGTCAAGATCCCGATGTACCGTGGCGTCGACTCACTCAATGTCGCTGCGGCAAGCGCCGTGGCGTTCTACGAGCTGGGGCTTCCTCCGCCGAACGAAAAGGAGGACTGACATGCTGAACAACACCGGCTTCGACCTCTGGGCCGACGGCTACGACAAGTGCGTCGGCCTCTCCGACGAGAATGACCGCTACCCCTTCGCAGGCTATCGTGCCATGATGAACGCGCTCTATCAGCGCGTGCTTGCACAAAGCGGTCATGACGTGTTAGACATTGGCTTCGGCACGGGCGTTTTGACCTCAAGGCTCTATGAGCAGGGCTGCCAAATCTATGGACAGGATTTTTCCGCGCGCATGATCGAGCTGGCGCAGGCAAAAATGCCGGAAGCCAAGCTCTATCAGGGCGACTTTTCCAAGGGGCTTGTGCCCGAGCTCTGCCCGCGACAGTATGATGCCATCATCGCGACCTACTCGCTCCACCATCTGACGGACGCGCAGAAAATTGACTTTCTGCGCGCACTCCTACCGCTTTTGAAGCAGGACGGCTGCATTTTCATCGGCGACGTCGCCTTCCGCACCCGTGACGAGCTCGAAGTGTGCCGAAACGCGGCGGGCAGTGAATGGGACGAGGATGAAATTTACTTCGTCTACGACGAGCTCCACTCACAATTCCCCGCGCTGACGTTTGAGTCTTTCTCCCACTGCAACGCACTCCTGACACTGCGCAAGTGATTTCCCAGGAAATACGATAAAAAGCCTCTGTATGGTCATGCCATACAGAGGCTTTTCTGTGAAGTATTATTCCTTTTCAGCCATTCAGATGGTCAAGGATCGCATTGATGAGCTGCTCCTTGCCCGTCCCCTTTTCCGCAGAGAACGGGACGATGATCTCATCATCGCGCAGAGAGAGCGTTTCACGGATCTTGGCAAGATTCGGTTCCACCTCGCGCGCTTTGAGCTTGTCGAGCTTATTCGCCACGATCACGACGGGGCAGCCGGTCTGCACAAAGTAGTCGTGCATCGTCACGTCGTCCGCCGTCGGCTTGTGCCGCGCGTCAACGATCTGCACGCCGAGGTGAATAAGTCCCGCACTCTGGAAGTAGTCCTCCATGAGCTTGCCCCAGCGGTCGCGCTCGGCTTTGGAGACCTTGGCGTAGCCATAGCCCGGCAAGTCGACGAGGTAGAGCTTGCCGTCGATCTTGAAGTAGTTGATCTGCGAGGTCTTGCCCGGGGAAGCGCCCACGCGGGCAAAGTTCTTGCGGTTCACGATCCGGTTGATGACCGAGGATTTGCCGACGTTCGACCGCCCTGCAAACGCGAGCTGTGGCATTCCGTCGCGCACAAACTGCTTCTCCGACGCCGCCGAGAGGACAAATTCCACCCTGTTGAAATTGATCGCCATGGTTTTCGTTTCCTTTCAGCTCATTTCGCCCGCACGCAGCGCACCGGGCGCTGCCTCCTGCACGGGCAGGTAAGTCTCATGTGCGGCAGCGGTGCATTTTTCCGGCAGAACGAGCGCCTCAGCAAAGACGGCGTCCACCGTTTCCACCGGCACAAAGCGCAGCTTTGTGCGCACCAGCGGGTCGATCTCGTCGAGATCCTTTTCGTTCTCCTTCGGCAGGAGGACAGTATGTACGCCCGCGCGCAGCGCGCCCATCGTCTTCTCGCGCAGTCCCCCGATGGCAAGCACGCGGCCGCGCAGCGTGATCTCACCGGTCATGGCGATCTCGCGGTGCACCGGCCGGTTCGTCAGCGCCGAGAGCACCGCCGTTGCGATGGCGATGCCGGCGCTCGGGCCGTCCTTGGGAATGGCGCCCTCGGGGAAGTGAATGTGAATGTCCTTTGTTTTATAGAAGTCCGCTGCAATGCCGAGCTCCAGCGTCCGCTGGCGCAGACACGAGAGCGCCGCGCGGCAGCTCTCCTGCATCACGTCGCCAAGGTTGCCCGTCAGCTCCAGCTTGCCGCTGCCGTCCATCACACCGACCTCAACCGGTAGGATCTCACCGCCCGCTTCCGTCCACGCAAGGCCGTTTACCACGCCGACAAGATCCTTTTCCGGGATCTTATCCTGCGTGCTCCGCGGCGTGCCAAGGAAATCTGCGAGGTTCTTCTCTGTAACGGTAACTCGCTTTACATCACTTGTTGTGAGCTGCATTGCGGCCTTTCTGCAGATTTTGCCAAGCTGGCGCTCCAGCGACCGCACGCCGCTCTCGCGCGTGTAGCGCGCGATGACCGCGCGCAGGGCGTTTTCTTCCACGCGCAGGCTCGAAGCCGTCAGTCCGTGTGCCTGACGCTCCTTGGGCAGAAGGTGGCGCTGTGCGATCTGCACCTTTTCCTCGTCCGTATAGCTCGGGATCTCAATGATCTCCATGCGGTCGAGCAGCGGGCGGGGAATGGTGTCGAGCGTGTTGGCCGTCATGATGAACATCACGCGGCTCAAATCGACGGGAATCTCCAGATAGTGGTCGCGGAAGGCGTAGTTCTGCTCGCTGTCAAGCACCTCGAGCAGTGCGCTCGCGGGGTCGCCGCGTCCGTCGCTCGAGAGCTTGTCTACCTCATCGAGCACGAGCAGCGGGTTCATCGAACCGCTGCGGGAAATGGCTTCGATGATGCGGCCGGGCATCGCGCCGATGTAGGTCTTGCGATGGCCGCGGATGTCCGCCTCGTCGCGCACGCCGCCGAGCGACAGCCGCGCGACCTTGCGGTTCATCGCCTTGGCGACCGACAGTGCGATCGACGTCTTGCCGACGCCCGGAGGGCCGACCAGACAGAGGATCTGCCCCTTTGCCTCGGGGTTGAGCTGGCGCACAGCAATAAATTCGAGGATACGCTCTTTGACCTTTTGCAGTCCATAGTGGTCGTGGTCAAGGATCCTGCGCGCGGCTTCCACGCTCGCGCGCTCCTTTGTCTCCTCGCCCCAGGGCATTTCCATGCAGGTATCGAGATAGTTGCGCAGCACGCTCGCTTCGGCGCTGCCGAAGGGCTGCCTTGCAAGGCGGTCAACGTCCTTGAGGAGTTTCTTTTCCGTTTCCTCGTTCAGGTGCGCCTTAGCGATTTTTGCTCGGTATTCGTCGAGTTCTTCGTCCTCGCCGCCCTCGCCGATCTCGTCCTGCAAGACTTTGATCTGCTCGCGCAGGACAAAATCCTTCTGGATCTTGCCGACGCGGGAGCGAACTTTGCTCTCGATGTCCTGCTCCATGGCGGTCACTTCGATCTCGCGGCGCAGGATCTCGTTCATGCGCTGCAATCTCGGCAGCGGACGCAGCTCGCTCAGAATATCCTGCTTGTCCTGATAGCGCAGGTTGAGCTGCTGGGCAATAAAATCAGCAAGATAGCCGGGATCGTTTGTCGAGAGGATGGCGGCATAGACGTCGTCCGGCAGCTTCTGTGCAAGCTCGGCATATTCCGTCACGCTGGCGTAGGTCTGGCGCAGCATCGCTTCCGTCCGCTTTCCGCTGCGCGGCGCTGCGGATTCTTCAACGAGCTCCACCTGCGCCTGCAAAAACGGCTCGCGCTGCCAGAGTCTTTTGAGCCGGGCGCGGCATGCGCCCTCCATCATCACGCGCAGCACATGGTCGGTCACGCGCAGGATCTGCGTCACACGCGCAACCGTACCGATCTCATACAGGTCTTTTTCCTCCGGCTGTTCCACGCCGATCTCCTTCTGCGTGACGAGGAAGATCTCCTCCCCGTTTTCCATGGCGCGCTCAAGCGCGCGCACCGAGATTGGGCGCTCAAGATCAAAGCTCGTATTCATGCGCGGGAACACGTTGAGCCCGCGCATGGCAATGACCGGAAGATTTTTTGTTACAGGTTCCATGCTTTCTCCTTACGAAGCGGGATCTGCCTGCAGCGGCGGCTGAGGCTCCTCCCCTTCTTTGTTCGTGCGGTGGGAAATTATCGGCTCTTCCGTCCCCTCCACGCAGCCCAGCGTGATGGTCACGCGGTCGATCGTGCGGTCAGACGGAATGTCGTACATCACGCGCATCAAAAGCCTCTCCATCACTGCGCGCAGACCGCGCGCACCGATCTTTCGCGCAATGGCCTTGTCAGCGATCGCCTCGAGCGCGCCGGGCTCAAACGTAAGCTCAGCGCCATCGTAGGAGAAAAGCTTCTGATACTGCTTGACGAGCGCGTTTTTCGGCTGCGTCAGGATCTTGACGAGATCCTCGCGTGTGAGCGCGTCGAGCGCCGTGATAACCGGAAGTCGGCCAACCAGTTCGGGAATGATGCCGAATTTGAGGATATCGTGCGGCTGCACCTCGCGCAAAATCTTGCTCTCGTCCACGTCGTTCTTGCTCTTGAGTTCTGCGCCGAAGCCCATCGACTTACGGTCGAGGCGGCTTTCGATGATCTTCTCAATGCCCTCAAACGCGCCGCCGCAGATGAAGAGAATATTGTGCGTGTCGATCTGGATAAATTCCTGATGCGGGTGCTTGCGCCCGCCCTGCGGCGGGACGTTGGCGACCGTACCCTCGACGATCTTCAGCAGCGCCTGCTGCACACCCTCGCCGGAAACGTCGCGCGTGATGGAGGTATTCTCGCTCTTGCGGGCAATCTTGTCGATCTCGTCGACATAGATGATGCCACGCTCGGCAAGCTCCACATCGTAATCCGCCGCCTGCAAGAGGCGAAGCAGAATGTTCTCCACATCGTCGCCGACATAGCCCGCTTCGGTGAGCGTCGTCGCGTCTGCGATCGCAAACGGCACCTTCAGGATACGGGCAAGCGTCTGCGCAAAGAGCGTCTTGCCGCTGCCGGTGGGGCCAAGAAGCAGGATATTGCTCTTTTGCAGCTCAACTTCGTCGCCGCCACCGAAGAAAATGCGCTTATAGTGGTTGTAAACGGACACGGACAGCGCAACTTTCGCCGCCTCCTGCCCGATGATATACTGGTCGAGCACTTCGTGGATCTCGCGCGGCGTGGGAATGGAATCCGGTGCCTCCAGCTCGTCATGCGGCTCGTAGCCGTCTTCCAGCACGTCCATGCACAGCTGCACGCACTCATCGCAGATGCGCACGCCGGGGCCCTGGATCATGCGATGCACTTCACGCTCGCTCTTACCGCAGAACGAGCAGCGAAGTTCCTTCTTCTTATCTTCACTCATCATGCAAAAATCCTTATCTCTTGTAAATGACCTTGTCCACAAGGCCGTAGGCCTGCGCTTCGTCGGCCGTCATCCAGTGGTCGCGCTCGGAGTCGAGCTTGACCTGTTCGGGCGTCTTGCCGGTGTTCTCGGCCAGGATCTTGTTCAAGCGCTGCTTGATGCGCAGGAAGTGCTCCACGTCGCTCTCCATGTCGGTCACCTTGCCCTGCGTACCGGCAGAGGGCTGATGGATCATGATCTCCGCATTCGGCAGCGCAATGCGCTTGCCCTTAGCGCCGGAAGAGAGCAGGAACGCGCCCATACTGGCGGCAAGACCCACGCAGATGGTGGACACATCACATTTGATATACTGCATGGTGTCGTAGATCGCCATACCGGCCGTCACGCTGCCGCCGGGGGAGTTGATATAGAGCTGAATGTCCTTGTCGGGGTCTTTGGCCTCAAGAAACAACAGCTGCGAGACGATCAGGCTCGCGGTCGCATCGTTGACCTCTTCGCCGAGGAAGATGATACGATCTTCCAGCAGGCGGGAGAAAATGTCGTAAGAGCGCTCACCGCGGTTGGTCTGTTCAATGACGTAAGGGACTAAACTCATTTTGGTAACCTCCTTGTTCATACCCTGTTCAAAAAAATGGTATGTACACAATCAACCACAAATGGCAGGCATTTGTGGTTGATCGTCGTTTCTATCTATTATGGCCGCTTTTGCCGATTATTCAGCCTTTTCTTCTTCCTTCTTGGCAGTCTTCTTGGCAGCAGTCTTCTTGGCGGGCTTTTCCTCGCCCTCAGCGGCTTCGCCCTCGGCTTCCTTCTTGGGAGCCTTTTTCTTTTCGATCTTCGCGCTGTCCACGACGACACTGATGGCCTTGTCGCGGATGAGCTGGGCGCGGACGCTCATGGGATCGAGATACTTCTTCAGCTCGTTCACGTCCATGCTGTACTTCTCAGCAAGGTCGGTGTACTGCTTTTCCACTTCCTCGTCGGTCGCATCAAGGTTCTCTTCCTTGATGATGGCGTTCACAGCGAGATCCATGCGCACCTGACGCATTGCGGGCTCCTTGCCGTCCTCCATGAACTTCTGCTCGTTCATGTTGGTCATCTTGCAGTACTGGTCATAGGGGATGCCCTGTGCCTGCAGACGCTGCTTGAAATCCTCGAGGAAGCGGGCGCACTGCTCTTCGATCATCGCGTCGGGAATGTCGCACTCGATGCCCTCGGCAACCTTCTCCATGAGGCTGCTCTCGACCGTGAACTTCGCAGCCCGCTCGCGCTGCTCGGTGATCTCACGCTTGATGCTGTCCTTGAGCTCCTTGAGCGTGTCATACTCGGACACGTCCTTGGCAAAATCATCGTCGAGCTTGGGCAGCTCCTTGCACTTGATCTCCTTGGCCTTGACGTGGAAAACGACCTTCTTGCCGGCGAGGTCCTTGTGGTAATCCTCGGGGAAGGTGATGTCGAGATCCTTCTCCTCACCGGCCTTCATGCCGATGACCTGATCTTCAAAGCCGGGGACGAAGCTGCCGGAACCGAGCTCGAGCTCGTAATTCTCGCCCTTACCGCCCTCGAACGCTTCGCCGTTGTCGAAGCCCTCGAAGTCGATGACGGCGATGTCGCCCTTCTTGGCCTTGCGGTCAACAGAGACAAGGCGGGCGTTGCGCTCGGCCATCTCGTTCAGGCGCTCCTTAACGTCATCAGCGCTGACCTTGACCTCTTCCTTCTCCGCGGTCAGGCCCTTGTACTCGCCGAGCTTGACCTCGGGATACACGGCGACGGTCGCCTTGAAGGTGAAGCCGTTCTCGTCGATCTTGTCGTCCACGATCTCGACCTCGGGATAGCCGACAACGTCGAGGCCGCTCTGGCCGATGGCCTGCGTATATGCCTCGGGCAGGGCGATGTCAACGGCATCGCTGTAGAAAACACCCGCGCCGTAGAGCTTCTCAATCATCTTGCGGGGGGCCTTGCCGGGGCGGAAGCCGGGAATGCTGAGCTTACCGCGTGCCTTGGCGTAAGCCTTGGCAACAGCGGCTTCAAACTCCTCCGCGCCGACCTCAACGGTCACCGCGACTCTGCTCTTTTCCAGCTTTTCAACATTTTTGACAGTCATGATTTCTTTTTCCTCCGTTTAACATCATAAGTAGGACAATGATGCTTTTGCAAAGTGGAATTATACCATAGCTTCTTCGGAATATCTACCCTTTTTTGCATCATTTTATGTCCTAATTGCAAATTTTTACCGGCTGAAAGGCGACATAATCCGCCGCGATCAGCGCATATTCGGTTTTTCCCCGCATTCCTTCGAACGCGCGGCGGTGCGTATAGCCGTGCAGATGCCCGTAATAACAGCGCTCGACCTCGTACTTATCGAGAAGCTCAAGCATCTCGGGGCACTGATAGCCCTGATAGATGGGCGGGTAGTGCAAAAAGCAGTAGATGGGCTTTCCTTCCGCCGCCTTGAGCGACGCCTCCAGCCGCAGCGCCTCGCGCGCGAGCATCTTGCCCGTGTGCGTCCCCGCAGCGTCCTCCTCGTAAAACCACCCGCGCGTACCGCAGATGGCGTGGTCGCCGTAGAAAAAAGCGTTGTTATAGAGAATGTCGAGGGTCGTAATATCATGCTCGGCAAAGAATTTTTTCATCTTCGCAGCCGTCCCCCACCAGTAGTCGTGGTTGCCCTTCAAAAGGAGCTTTTTCCCCGGCAGCGCGTCGATGAATTGAAAATCGGGCAGCGACTGCTCAAGCGACATTCCCCACGAGATGTCCCCCGCCAGCACGATGACATCGTCATCACTGAGGTGCGAAAAATTTTCGCGGATGCGCTCAACATAGTTTGCCCATTTGAAGCCGAACACGTCCATGGGTTTGTTCGTGCCGAGCGATAAGTGCAGGTCGCCGATCGCGTATAATGCCATCGCGTGCCTCCCTTCTTTTCTCAAGTTAAAATGCGTTCTCGATGTATTCGATGCGCGTGGAGCGCGCGCTATGGCGCACGTCGGTGTAGACCTCCGCCACATCGAAGCGGGCGGGCGCGTCAAGGCCGTGCATGCTCAAATAGAGCAGCGCGGCGGAGCGCAGCTTTTCCTGTTTTTTCGCCGTAACGGATTCGCGCGGCATCCCGTAGCGCAAATTGGTGCGCAGCTTGACCTCGACAAACAGGAGCGTCCCCTCCTGCTCGGCGATGAGGTCGATCTCGCCGAAGCGGCAGCGCCACTCTCGTTCCACGATGCGGCAGCCGCGCTCGCTCAGATACTTTTCGACCAGCGCCTCGCCCCAGTCGCCGTCCTGCTTCGTGCTCATCGCCGCGCCTCCCACTTTTTGAGGAACGTCTTGCGATGTACGGGGCTCGGCCCGTACCGATCAAGCATTTCGTAGTGGAGCTTTGTGCCGTAGCCCTTGTGCCTGGCGAACTGATACTCGGGGTACTGAGGATCCAGCACCTCGACCACGTAGCGGTCACGGCTGACCTTTGCCAGCACGCTCGCCGCAGCGATGGAAAGGCTCACGCCGTCCCCGCCGATGACAGTCTCGTGCGGCGTGGTGATCTTCGCCGATGCACCATGGTCGCGGTTGCCGTCGATGAGCGCGTAGTCCGCCGGAACCTCCAGCGCGTCGATGGCAAGCTGCATCGCCTTCATGCGCGCGCTGAGAATATCCGTCGCATCGATCTCGCTTGCGTCGACGGACGCGACGGCGCAGGCGACGGCTTTCTCGAAAATAACAGGGAAAAGCGCCTCGCGCTTTTTCTCCGTCAGCTTTTTGGAATCGTCCAGTCCTTCGATCACGCAGTCCGCCGGCAAGATGACCGCAGCGGCATACACCGGCCCCATCAGCGGCCCCGCGCCCGCCTCGTCCACGCCGCAGACGGCAGAAAAGCCCGCCGCGCGGGCTTTCTCCTCAAAATGCAGGTCGACGCTCATGCGCTCTCCCCCTCCGGCGGCAGCTCAAGTGTAAAGCGCCCCAGCTTGCCGCCGCGGAATTCATCGAGCAGAATGCGGCTCATCCGTTCGGTGTCCACCTCGCCGCCGGAGATCAAAAATCCGCGCTTGCGCCCCGCTTTTTCGAGCAGCGCGTAGCCGTCGTCTTCTTCGGCAATGGTGAGCTTATAGCGCTCCTCGATCGCCTTGGGATAATTCTTGCCGAGGTAGTCCATCAGGCGCATGGCAAGCTCCTCGATGTCGACGACCTCGTCGCGGATCGCGCCGGTGAAGGCAAGGCGCACGCCAACGCCGCTGTCTTCAAACTTCGGCCACAGGATTCCCGGCGTGTCGAGCAGCTCGAGCGTCTTGTCGACCGGCACCCACTGCTTCGTGCGCGTCACGCCCGGGCGATCCTCCGCTTTGGCGCTCTTGCGGCCGGAGACCTTGTTGATGAAGGTCGACTTGCCGACGTTCGGAATGCCGAGCACCATCACGCGCAGCACGCGGCCAATCTGGCCCTTGGCCTCGTAAGAGGCGATCTTATCGCGCAGCAGCGTGCGCACGGCGGAAGAAAACTGCTTCACGCCGCCGCCCTGCTTGGCGTCCGTTTCGATGACGGCATAGCCAAGCGAGCGGAAATACGCCGCCCATTTTTTCGTCATTTCCGGGTCTGCCTGATCGACGCGGTTCAAAACGATCAAACGGGGTTTACCCGCCGTCAGCTCGTCCACATCGGGGTTGCGGCTGCTCATGGGAATGCGTGCGTCTAAAATCTCACACACAGCGTCCACATTGCCGAGCTCCGCCGTGATCATACGGCGGGTCTTGGTCATATGTCCCGGGAACCAGCTGAGAGAATCCAACTGCATTTTCTCTGCCCCCCCTTTACTTCAAAAGGCCGATGCGGCCGAATTCGCGCTGCTCGGTCAGGTAGTCGCGTCCCGGAAAGACGAGGAACACCGCCTTGCCGATCAGCAGCCGCGTGTCCACCGTGCCGAGCGAAGAATCGCGGCTGTCGTTCGAGTGGTTGCGGTTGTCGCCCATAAGGAACACCTCGCCCTCCGGCACGGTAAGCGGGAAAACAGTGCCTTCCTCGCGATACGTATAGTCGTTGATATAATCCTCGTCCAGAAGTTCGCCGTCCACATAGACCTGTCCCAAGTCAAAGTCGATGTCCACGGTCTGTCCCGCGGTGGCGATGACGCGCTTGACGATGGGTTTATCGTCAAAGCTTTCCTTGCGGGCAATAACAATGTCGCCGACCTGATAGTCGCCGCAAAGCAGCGAATTCACCACGAGCAGCCTGTCGCCGTCCTGAAGCGTCGGGATCATCGACGGGCCGGAAACGCCCATCAAGCGCACAAGGAACGTAAATACGAGCACCACGACCAGCAGCGCCGAAACGAGCGAAGAAACAGTCTCATACACGTCGCGCCCGGGGATCTTTTCCACGATCTCCTCCTGCGCCTGCTCGTTGATCTCCAATTTCTGATCAAATTCGTCCATTTTGGTCTCCTCAATGCAGCGCCCGCGCAAAAGAAAAGCGATGCTACTCTTTGCGGCAAAATGCGCCTGATTTTCTAATGTATTATTGTAGCACGCTTTTTGAAAAAGGCAACAAAAAAAGCGTGGTTGCAAAAACCACGCTTTTTTGTTCTCAAAGAATCTGTCTTACAGCTTCTCGCGGATCTTGGCAGCCTTACCGACGCGGCCGCGCAGGTAATAGAGCTTGGCGCGGCGGACATAACCGCTGCGCACGGTCTCGACCTTCTCGATGAGGGGAGAATGGACGGGGAACACCTTCTCGACGCCGACGCCGTAGGCGAGACGACGAACGGTGAAGGTCTCCTCAAGACCGCCGTGCTTCTTCGCGATAACGATGCCCTCGAAGACCTGGATACGCTCGCGGGAGCCTTCCTTGATCTTGACGTGAACGCGGACGGTATCGCCGACGTTGACAACAGGCATTTCCTTCTTCAGCTGCTGGGATTCGAGCTCTTTGATGAGATCCATGGGTAATTTCCTCCTATTTATAGGCGTTCTTGACCGCTTTTCTGTGGCGCTTTTGGGATTCTTTCACCCGCGCACGGCAGAGGACCGCCCTTTTCAAGCTACGGTAGCATATCATATGGCAGAACGAATTGCAAGCACTTTTTACAAAAAGAGAAAAAATGTGCTTTTCTCAGCGGAAAACGTTCATATCCTTGTCGTAAACTTCTTTTCTGCGCACGCGAACAAAGTCCGGCGCGATCTCCGGCAAGTGCCGCGCGACGGCCGCGCCGATGAGCGCAGGGTTGAGCCCGGGATCCTGCGCGGCGACGACGGCATCGGCGCGGATCAAATTCTCCTCCTCCGTCAGCGTCAGCGAACGAAGAAGCGGCGCGATGTTCAGTTCGGTCATACCCTTGTGCTTCGTGCGCTTTTCAACAAAGATCTCTTCCTGCGTAAAAAGCGTGCGGATGCGCTCGCATGCCCCCTCCGGCACGCCGTTGTCGTACTCCATTTCGAGCTGCGCGCGCAGATTGACCATCTCGCGCACGGGGCGCGTCACGCCGTAGCAGTTCAGCACGCGCAATCCCGCGGGCATGCCGGTGTTCAGCGCCTCGGCAACCCCCTCGCCGGTGCTCTCCTCCACGCTTTCAAAGTCCAGGATCTCGCATTCGCTCGACTGTCCCACGGGCAGCGGCAGCACAATGGATAGAATGGGGTGCGGGTGGAAGCCGTTGGAGTGTTTGATGGAAAGTCCCGCGCGCGGAAACACGCGCTGGAAGGTGCGCATCACGTCGAGATGCGAAATATAGGAAGCCTGATGCTCCTTGACGAAAACCAGTCTCAGCTTAGACATTGCACGTTCCTCCCACGAGGCAGTTTGCGCCGCAGGCATTGCAGTGCGTGCGGCAGTCGGGCGTAGTCACGCCCTCGTATGTCAGTGCGTGCTCGCGCTTCAAGTACGCAGGCGAAACACCGGTGGAGATCATGCTCCACGGCAGGATCTCATCCTCGCTGCGGCGGCGGTTGGCGTAAAAATGCGGGTCGAGTCCGCACTCTTCAAAGGCTGCCATCCAACGATCCAGATCAAAGTAATCCTCCCACGCGCTGAGCGTTTCGCCTTTGCGCCATGCGCTCTCGATGACCTTGCCGAGCCTGCGGTCGCCGCAGGAGATGATGGCTTCCATGAAGCTCGTGGGCGAAGGGTGCCAGTTGTAGGTGACGGATTTGGTGGTCATCGCCTCGCGCAGAAGCTTGACGCGGCGCTCGTATTCCTCAATGGGGATCTGCGGCTCCCACTGGAAGGCCGTGTGGGGCTTGGGCACGAACCACGAGGTCGACACCGTGATGCGAACGCCGCGGCTCTTGTTCACGGCGCTCTCGCGCCAGGCGTGCATCACATGCGCCGCAATGTCGGCAATGCCGAGCACGTCCTCGTCCGTTTCCGTCGGAAGGCCCAGCATGAAGTAGAGTTTGACCGCGCTATATCCGCCCGCGAATGCGCGGCGGCAGGATTCGAGCAGATCTTCCTCCGTGAGATTTTTGTTGATGGCGTCGCGCAGTCTCTGCGTGCCCGCCTCGGGCGCAAACGTAAGGCCCGTTTTTCTGCCCTTTTGCAGCCGCTCCATCAGCGCCATGGAAAAGTTGTCAGCGCGCAGCGATGGCAGCGCCAGCGTCAGGTGGCGCTGCGCGCAGAAGTCCTCTAAGTCATCGCACAGCTCGACAAGCTGCGGATAGTCGGAGGTGGAAAGCGACGAGAGCGTCATATCCTGATAGCCGGAATCCTCGACCGCCTCAATGGCATAGCCGCGCAGCAGCTCCTCCGAGCGGTTGCGCACCGGGCGGTAGACATAACCCGCCTGACAGAAGCGGCAGCCGCGAATGCAGCCGCGGAACAGTTCGAGCGAAACGCGATCCTGCACGATCTCGGTCGAGGGGACGATGGTTTTCGTCGGATAGTAGGCCTTGTCCATGTCCCGCATGATGCGCTTTAGGACGACCTTGGGCGCACCCTCGTTTGCCGTGATGGACTTGACCGTGCCGTCGTCGTTGTAGGCAACGTCGTAAAGGCTCGGCACATAGACGCCCGGGATCTGTGCGGCGCACACGAGAAACTCGTGCTTGCTCCAGCCCTCTCGCCGCGCCTGACGGTGCAGCTCGATGAGCTCGACATCCATCTCCTCGCCCTCGCCGATAAGAGCAAGATCGATAAAATCCGCGATGGGTTCGCAGTTGTACATCGCCGTGCCGCCCGCGACAACGAGCGGTGTGAGCGCCGTGCGTTCGCTCGCGTGCAGCGGCACGCCTGCTAAGTCCAGCATGTCGACCATCGCGGGGAACGCCATCTCATAGCCAATGGAAAAGGCGATGATGTCAAAATCCTTGATCGGGTCAAACGATTCGAGCGCGTAGAGCGGGATGTTCGCATTTCGCATCTCCTGCTCCATGTCGCCCCAGGGGGCGAAGCAGCGCTCGCACCACACGCCCTCAATATTGTTCATCACACCGTACAGAATGCGCATGCCGAGGTTCGACATGCCGATCTCATACGTGTCGGGAAAGCAGAAGGCGACGCGCGTGTCGACCTTGCTTTTATCCTTCATAATGGCATTGAATTCCCCGCCGACATAACGCGCCGGCTTCTGCACGCGGGGCAAAATGCGTTCCAATCTCTTATCCACGAAAGTTCTCCTCAAAGTAAACAATAATAAAAAGGCCGAAAATGGGCACAACACTCCATTTTCGGCTATTCTACACTTTTATGGCCCGTTTCGCAAGTCTCAGTTGCGAAACGGCGCGGATAAACAGGGCAAGCGAGGCAAAAAGGAACAGCACGCCCCCACGCCGGCACACGGAGAAGTACAGTGCAGCGCCCAGCAGCGCAAGCGAAACGATCGCTCCCGCCAGCACCGCCGTCCGCTCGCCCGCAATTGGGCCGAACAACGAAGAAACCGCAAGACAGAGCGCATGCGCGCCGTCGAGCGGCGGAATGGGCAGCAGGTTGAACGCGCAGAGAAGAATGTGCGCGCCCGCAAGAACAAAGCCGTTCTCCCATGAAACTTGCAGCGCGAAAAGCGCCGTCAGAAAGCCGCAGACGAGGTTCATGCCGCAGCCGGCAAGCGTGACGATCAGTTCGCGCCCATAGGAGAGCCGCCGCGCTCCGCGCGCATGGATCACCGCGCCGAAAGCAGAGAGATACAGCCCCTCGACCGGCACATGAAATGCCCTGAGCGCCAGCAAATGGCCGCACTCATGCAGCGCAGCGGCCAAAAACATCGAAAGCACAACCGAAAGTGGGCTGACGACCGCCGCAAGCAGCACAAGCAGCCAGAAACTCCGTGAAACGCGAAGCCCGCGCTCAGAAAACCACATAGTAAACGGGGTTCAGATACTCTTCCCCATCGTGCACTTCAAAGTGTAGGTGCGCGCCCGTGGCGTTGCCGGTCGCGCCGACTTTGGCAATCGCATCACCCTTTCTGACGCTTTGTCCCGCGCTCGCAGTGATGGCGCTGCAATGGGCATAGAGCGTTGAAATCCCGCTCTCGTGATTGACTGTCACATAGTTTCCGAGAATGGTGCTCTCCCCCACCGTGCCGACGGTGCCGTCGGCAAAGCAGAGAACGGAAGCCCCCTCCTCACCTGCAATATCCATGCCATAATGAAAGCACTCGCCCGCGCCGTTCGGATCTTCCCGCCACCCAAACGGCGACGTCACCGTACCGCTGAGCGGCGCCGTATACGAAATGCCCAGAATGCGCTGCTCCCCCACGGCAAGCGGCGGCAGCGCGCGTGTATTTGCAAAGCCGGAAAGCTCCTGTTCCGAAACCGTCATGCCGATCAGATTGCCCGAAACCTCCTGTGCGCCGCTCTCTCCGCCGAACACCGCAACATAGGCCTCGGACAAAGAGTCGCCCCAGTCCTGCTCGCCGGACGCCGCGCGCCCGACGGCGGAAAACGCCGAGACAAAGTCCGCGTCGCGCACAAGCCACTGCCCCAATGTACCGCGCAGCGCGCTCAGATTCCCCGGCAGCAGCAGTTTGAGGCCAACGAGCGCCACGAACAGCACCCCGCAGACGATGAGCTGCAAGAGCATACGCGGCGCAGCCGCTGCTTTATCGCGTGCGGTGTGCGTTCGCGCCGCCACGCGCTTTCCGCGCCCGCTGTATGTTGTCCACCGCCGTCTGCGCTGCTTCATTTCGTTCGCCTCCCGTCCGTTTCTGCCATAGCCTATGTGGACGAGAGCAAAAAAATACCCACCGCAAGGCGCAAAAACGCACAACGGCAGGGGGCGCAGGCTCATTTGCCCGCACCCCCTGCCGTTTTTATTGCTGCTTACTGTGACAAGTGCCGTGCATAGCGCAGTGTGCACAGTTACAGCCGCAGGAGCTTCTCCCTTTCTTTCTCTGCCGGATCAGATAAACAGAGGTAGCAATGATTATGGCAAGCAGAATGGCAGAGACGATGATCGTTGATAGATTTTCGGCAATCCAGTGCAACATGGAAATCACTCCTTTCGGGGAGTATCATATTGAATGCGTCAGCGCTTATCGCTCAGCTTGGTAGCTTCCTTATAGGGCTTGAAGAGCATGTAGATAATCAGGGCGAGCGCCGCGATGGCAGCGATCAGGCCGATGACGTTCAGGCTGCCGGTAAAAGCGTTGCCGAACTGGTTGATCATCAGGGCAATGAGGTAAGCAAAGCCGCACTGATAGCCGACGGCGAACCAGGTCCACTTCGAGTTGTTCATCTCGCGCTTAATCGCGCCGATGGCCGCGAAGCACGGAGCGCACAGCAGGTTGAACACCAGGAAGGAATAACCGGTGATGCCGGTGAAGGCCACCGCGATGTTCTGGTACACGTTCAGGTCACCGCCGCCGTAGAGGATACCGAGCGTACCGACGATGTTCTCCTTGGCGACAAGGCCGGTGATGGAGGCGACCGTCGCCTGCCAGTTGCCCCAACCGAGCGGGATAAAGATCCAGGCGATCAGGTTGCCGATCTTAGCGAGGATAGAGTAGTCGATCTGATCCTCGGAAAGCATCTGGAACGTGCCGTCGACCCAGCCAAAGTAGGTGGTGAACCAAACGAAGATGGTCGACAGCAGGATAATCGTACCGGCCTTCTTGATGAAACTCCAGCCGCGCTCCCACATGGAGCGCAGGACGTTTCCGAGCGTTGGCCAGTGGTAGGCGGGCAGCTCCATGACGAACGGAGCGGGATCACCGGAGAACATCTTGGTCTTCTTCAGCATGATACCGGAGATGATGATGGCTGCCATACCGATGAAGTAAGCGGAGGTGGAGACCCAGGCACTGCCGCCGAAGAGGGCGCCGGCGATCATGCCGATGAACGGAACCTTGGCGCCGCAGGGGATGAACGTGGTGGTCATGATCGTCATACGGCGGTCACGCTCGTTTTCGATGGTACGGGAGGCCATGATGCCCGGAACGCCGCAGCCCACACCGATGAGCATGGGGATGAAGGACTTACCGGAAAGGCCGAACTTACGGAAGATACGGTCGAGAACGAAAGCGATACGGGCCATGTAGCCGCAGGCCTCGAGGAAGGCGAGCATCAGAAACAGCACGAGCATCTGAGGAACGAAGCCGAGCACCGCGCCGACACCGGCGACGATACCGTCGAGGATCAGGCCGTTGAGCCAGTCCGCCGTCCCGGCGGATTCGAGCGCATTGCCAAGCAGCACCGGTACGCCGGGCACCCACACGCCGTAGTCGGCGGGGTCGGGCGCGTCAAAGCCATTTTTTTCAAAGTAGCTGACGGCGTCCACATAGGTCATCTGAACGACATCGTCCATCTTGTCCGCGCCTTCGGGCAGCATATCGTAGTAGGCGGTCATTTCGTTGATGGCGAGGGTCTCTTCATCCTCCACGTCAACAGTAGCGGTGTCGGACGTGGGCTGGAAGGCCTTGAGCTCTTCGAGTGCCGCATCGGCGTCGAAGTTCTCATCTTCCATGTCAAGGCCGACGAACGCGTCAGCCGCTTCCGTCGCGGCGGTGTACTCGTCGCTCGCGTCGCCGTAGGCGGCGGAGCCGATGCCGAGCAGGTGCCAGCCGTCGCCGAACACGCCGTCGTTTGCCCAGTCGGTCGCGGGCGCGCCCACGGCGACCATGGCGATGTAGTAAACAAGGAACATCACGATCGCGAAGATGGGCAGGCCCAGCCAGCGGTTGGTGACGACCTTATCGATCTTATCGGAGGTGGAGAGCTTTTCGCTGCTCTTTTTCTTGTAGCAGCCCTTGATGAGCTGCGCGATGTAAACGTAGCGCTCATTCGTGATGATGCTCTCGGCATCGTCGTCAAGCTCGGTCTCCGCCGCCTTGATGTCCTCTTCAATGTGATCGAGTGTTTCCGTAGGGATCTTGAGCTGTTCGAGCACCTTGTCGTCGCGCTCGAAGATCTTGATGGCATACCAGCGCTGCTGCTCTTCGGGCATGTTGTGCACGGCCGCCTCTTCGATGTGGGCGATGGCGTGCTCGACAGGGCCGGAGAAGGTGTGCATCGGCACGGTCTTTGTGCCCTTTGCCGCGCGGATAGCTGCCTCGGCTGCCTCCATGACACCGTCGCCCTTGAGCGCGGAGATCTCGACGATCTCGCAGCCGAGTTCGCGGGAAAGCTCCCCGATGTTGATCTGATCGCCGTTTTTGCGGACAATGTCCATCATGTTGACGGCAATGACCACGGGGATCCCCAATTCGGTAAGCTGCGTGGTGAGATAGAGGTTTCGCTCCAGGTTCGTACCATCGATGATGTTCAAAATGGCATCGGGCCGCTCGCCAATCAGGTAGTTACGGGCGACGACCTCCTCAAGCGTGTAGGGGGACAGAGAATAAATGCCGGGCAGATCCATGATGACCACATCATCATGCTTTTTCAGTCTGCCCTCCTTCTTTTCCACGGTGACGCCGGGCCAGTTGCCGACAAACTGATTCGAGCCGGTCAGGGCGTTGAAAAGCGTCGTTTTACCGCAGTTGGGGTTGCCCGCAAGGGCAATTTTGATTTGCTTTTCCATACGGTTGCTTTCTCCTCCTTAGTTAAGTAAGCTTAACTCATGCAGAAAATAAATTACTCCACTTCGATCATTTCGGTATCCGCCTTGCGCAGCGACAGTTCATAGCCGCGCACTGTGACCTCCATCGGATCACCGAGGGGCGCCACCTTGCGGACATAGACCTCGGTACCCTTGGTGATGCCCATATCCATGATGCGGCGCTTGACGGGACCTTCGCCGTGGAGCTTGACGACTCTGGCGGTCTCGCCGATTCTAACTTCACGCAGTGTTTTCATCATCTTTCTCCTTTTTATTCAGAATTTTCTTCAAATCATGATCTTTCTCGCCATTTCTTCGCTGATGGCAACACGGCTCTCCTTGACCTTGACGATCACATTCCCACCGAGCGAAGCTACAACGTTCACCGCTGCCCCGGCGACAAAGCCGAGATCTGCAAGGTGCTTTTTCACTTCCGCGCTCCCGCCGACTCTGAGAATGGTATTTTCTTCTCCGGCGTTTGCCAATGTAAGCGGCATCATTTTTCTCCCTCCGCGTGTTCTTGATCCGACACTTTCTGCCGTCGCAAACTCGATTGCTTTTGCAGGCAACAGTTAGTGTCCTTTAACTTTCGCTCGTTAGTTTAATAGCTCTAACCTCATTTGTCAAGGGGTTTCGCAGATATTTTTTTGCGCTTGCTTTCTTAGTTTGAGTATGTTAATCTGTAAATACTATCTGACAAAAAAGTTGGTGAAACCGCCTATGAAAATCCAGAAGGCCTCCGAGGATTATCTCGAGTCCATGCTGATGATGAAGGAAATGCACGGCTATGTCCGTTCGGTCGATGTGGCAGAGCACCTTGGCGTGACCAAGCCCAGCGTGACCTATGCGACCAAGCGTCTGCGCGAAAACGGCTATATCGAGATGGACCGTGACGGTCTCATCACGCTGACCGACCGCGGCATGGCCATCGCTGCAAAAATGCTCGACCGCCACCACACGCTCACGAAATTTCTCGTTGCACTCGGTGTGGACAAAAAAACCGCCGAGGAAGACGCCTGCAAGATCGAGCACGACATCAGCCAGCAGACCTATGACGCGATCTGCGAACATGTAAAGCAGCACCTTTGAGGCACAAGGCGGCTCTGCACCAAAAGGTGCGGAGCCGCCTTTTTCTTTTTGCCGCCGCGCGGAAGCGCCCACCGCGCTCTGCCGAACAGAAAAAAATAACTTTGATTTTTATGAAGCGTTTTGTCAGGAACTGCGTCTAAAGAGGAAAGAAACTCTTTGTACCAAGGAAGGAGGTGCCGCACGATGGAGGACGCGCAGATCGTTGAGCTGTTCTTCGCGCGCTCGGAGGACGCCATCAGCGAGCTGGACCAAAAATACGGCAAACTTTACCACAAGCTCGCGGACAACATCCTCAAGAGCGCGCAGGACGCCGAAGAGTGTGTGAATGACGCCTACCTCAGCACATGGAACGCGATCCCGCCGCAGCGGCCGGAATCCCTTTCGGCGTTTGTCGGCACGCTCGTCCGGCGCTGTTCGATCACGCGCTATCGTGCCAACACGGCAATGAAACGAAACAGCCACTACGACGTGTGTATGGAGGAGATCGAAGAATTCCTCGCCTCCCCCCGGCGCACGGAGGAGCACTGCGAGGCAAAGGAGCTTGCCGCCGTCATCGAATGCTTCCTCGACACGCAGAGCAAGGAGAACCGCGTGCTCTTCATGCGCCGCTACTGGTACGCTGACAGCTACGCCGACATCGGCCGCCTTCTCGGCATCACCGAGAGCAACGCAAGACTGCGGCTGATGCGCATGCGCAAGCAGCTCAAAACTTATTTGATCGAGCAGGAGGCGATGGCATGACGGTCGAACTTTTCTCCGACGCCATGAATGAGATCGGTGCAAAATATGTGGAAGAAGCGCTGTATTATGAACGGCCGAAAACGCGCAGCTTTTTTGCCGAAACCGCCAAACGGGCAGCCGCAGTGCTGCTTGCCGCATCACTTCTGTTTGCAGCCTTCACCGCCGCAAGCCCCGATGCGCGGGCAAGCTTGATCCACTGGATAGAAACCTGGACAGGCTCTCAGGTCTCCTACCAATATGCCGGCGACGCCCCTGCCGATAAGCTGCCATTCTATACGCTCACCGCCCTGCCGGACGGTTACGCACTGAATGCAGAGATGAGCTACGAAGATTCCGGTTTCCGCCAGCTCTGTTATGAAAGCAGCGACGATCTCATCATCTTCAGCTGCATTTACATGCAGGATAATGCATTCAGTTACTACGACATGGGCGAGGACACTGAGATTTTTGAGGTCACGGTCAACGGCTGCAAGGGAAAGCTCTTTCTTCCAAGCGATCCCACGCTGTGGAGTACGCTTGAGTGGATCGATGAAAAGAGCAATCTGCATTTTTCGCTTGACGCCTGCGGCGACCGGGAAGCAATGCTCCGTCTGGCAGAAAGCGCAGCAATCACTGAACGGCCCGCTGACTTTCCCCAGCCAGAGGAAAAAGAGCCCACCTCAATGAACGATATAACCGGCGAGAAAGCCGAGCCGTAGCCCCCCGCACCGCTTAGACAAAAATAAAGAAACGCAGGATACCTTGTACCGCAAGGCCCAAAAGAACGAAAGGAGACCCGCCATGATGGAAAATAACCAGACGCCAAGTCCCGCACCTGTCCCCGAAGTTTCCCCCGTCGCCGTTCCCGCCCCCGCAGAGAGTACCGCCGCTCCCTCTCCCGCGCTGCCGGTCATTCCCCTGCGTGAGCTGCCCAATGCGCCGCTGCTGCACAAGGGATTCCAGAACCTCTTCCGCCTCGGCATCGCCAATATCGTCATCAACCTCCTGAACAACACCTTCAAGCTCGGTGACAAGATCCCGGCGCTCGGCATCGTGCTGAGTGCGATGTCGTTTGCGGTCAGCGTTCTCGCGCTCGTTGTGCTCTGGAAGCTGAGCGCGGCCGTCCCCCGCTTCCGCAAGGCCGTGTACTTTAATCTTCTGCCGCTGATCGCGCTGCCGTTCGTTGCGCTTCTCGATGCGCCAAGCGTACAGGAGTGGATAACGGCATCGGACGTCTCTGCAATCCTGGTCGTTCTGATCATTCTGCTGGGATTGCTCTTCCTGTTTGCCACACTTGCGGCGTACCACCAGCTCACCGCCTGCGCCGAAGCGTTTGACGGCGCAGACGACGCGATGGCGGCAAAATGGCGTTCACTCTGCACCTGGCAGGTCGTGATCATCGGTGCTCTCGGTGCATTTCTCATTCTGATCCTGCTTTTGACTCTGTCGTCGGCTTCCTTCTTCTATTTTTACAACGGCAGCCTGACCGTCCTGCTCCTGTTCATTCTCGCCATTGCCATCGCTCTGGGCGTGGTCGAGATCATAGAGCTTGTATATCTCAACCGCAGCGCCAAGCTGTTTGAATGAATCCGTGAAAAAAGCAGGGCTTCCCGCAATGCGGGAAGCCCTGCTTTGCTGTTTTCATTTTGCAAGATAGGTCTCGCGTTCCTTTTCCGGCACGAGCGCGCCGCCCGTCGCCCAGACGATGTGCGCCGCGTTCGCAAAATGCGTACCAAGGCCGCTGCTTTCGAGATAATCTGTCATTTTGGAAAGCTCCGCCGCGCCGGCAAAGCCTGCGCAGGCGGACGGCTCAACAAAAAGTCCATCCGCCGTGTACAGCGCCCGAAGATAGGTAAAAAGATGCTCATCAGACACCGTGAAGCCGCCGCTTACAAGCGCCTTGACTGCCTCGCCCACAAATCCCGAAGGGCGGCCGACGGCGAGGCCATCTGCCGCGGTGCGTCCGCTCAGGCCGATGTCCTGCACGCAGATGTTGTTCTGCAAACCGCTGGAAAGACCCAGGAGCATACAGGGCGCCTCCACCGGCTCAACGAAAAAGACGTGTACATGATCGCCGAACTCCTGCTTGAGGCCAAAGCAGATGCCGCCCGGTGCGCCGCCGACGCCGCAGGGAATATGCACGATCAAGGGATGCTCCGCGTCCACAGGGACACTCAAGCCGGCAAGCTGTGCCTTGAGCCGCCGCGCAGCCACGGCATAGCCGAGAAAGAGATCGACAGAGTTTTCATCGTCGATAAAATAGCGCATCGGATCCCCCGCTGCGAGTTCCCTGCCCTTTTGCACTGCGCAGGAATAGTCCGCGCCGTACTCGATGACCGTTACGCCCTTTTTGCGCAGCAGGTCTTTCTTCCACTGCCGCGCGTCTGCGCTCATGTGAACAGTGACCCTGTAGCCGAGCGCTGCGCCCATGATGCCGATGCTCAGCCCCAGATTGCCGGTCGAACCGACATGCAGCTCATAGCGCGAGAAAAAGCTGCGGAACGCGCGCGAGGCAAACACGCTGTAATCCTCATTCGGCTTGATCAGGTGGTTTGCAAGCGCCAGTTCTTCTGTGTGCTTGAGCACCGCATAGCAGCCGCCGCGCGCTTTTACACTGCCCGCGACAGGCAGGTCGCTGTCGCGCTTCAAAAACAGTTTTCCCGCGAGCTGTGCATTCTCGTTTTCCGCAAGCCACGCGCGCATATTTTCGATCTCCGTCAGCGGGGATTCGATCAGGCCGCAGTGATCCGCAGTCTCGGGAAAGGCCTTTTTGATAAACGGCGCAAAGCGCTCCAGGCGCGCCGCAGCATCGTCTACATCGGTCAGCGTGAGCGAACAGGCGGCGAGCGCCGCGGACGCTGTGGTCGTATCTGGATTGATCCACGCACTTTCGTGCCGGAGCTGCAGCTCCCGAACAAACTCTTTGCTGTTGAGCATCATTCTTTCTCCTGTCTTTCTGTAATGTACTGCTGCGTACCGCGATAAATACGCACCGTGCGTGCGCGGTACAACTCCATAACCGCCTGCGCCAATAGCGCAGGATCATGACGGGCGTATCCCCCCTCCGCCGAGAGCAGCGGGTATTCCGCCAGCGCAATGCCCAGATCCGCAATGCGTGCGCGGTCGATTCGCATTAGCTCCGCGTCCTCTTCCGAATAGCGCGCGGCAAGCGCGCACGGAATGGGCGCATTGTTGGCAAGGCAGAGGTCGACAAGCCCCTCTCGCCCGTGGCGCAGCAGCGCTTCAAGATGATCGGCAGCGGTGTAACCCTCCGTTTCGCCGTCCTGCGTCATAATATTGCAGATGTAGAACTTCTGCGCGTGCGAAGTGCGGATCGCATCGGCCACTCCGTCGACCAGAAGGTTGGGGATCACGCTCGTATATAAGCTGCCGGGCCCCAGTAGAATAAGGTCAGCGCTTTGAATGGCTTCCAACGCGTCCGGCAGTGCTTTCGGTCGCTCCGGCAGGAGCGAAACATGGTGAATGCGGCAATCCTGCCGCTTTTTCGCATCGAAAATGTTCGACTCCCCCACAACGCGCGCGCCGTTTTCAAAAACAGCTTCCAGCTGCACGTCCGCGTTTGTCACCGGCAGCACGCGGCCGGAGATCGCAAGCACCTGCCCCATCATGGAGACAGCCTCTTCAAAGCTCCCAGCCATACCGTTGAGCGCCGCAAGCAGGAGGTTGCCGAACGACTGTCCCCTGAGCTGCCCCTCCGGAAAGCGATAATCAAGCAGGCGCTCCATCACCGGTTCGGTATTGGCAAGTGCCTGCATACACTGGCGGACATCTCCCGGCGGCAAAATGCCCATTTCACGGCGCAGCACGCCGCTGCCGCCGCCATCATCTGCCACCGTGACGATCGCTGTCAGCCGGTCGGTATATTTTTTTAGTCCCCGCAGCATCGTAGAAAGGCCGGTACCGCCGCCGATGGCTGTGATCCTCGGCCCCGCTGCGCGGCGAGAGAGCTCTGAATGTTCATATATCATAGGGTTTTCCCCTTCAATTGCAAATTTTGCATATCATATGTAGTATAACAGGCTTCACCACAAAATGGAAGTGGGCAAGCAATACAAGTTTTTTCACTTTTTCCCTCAACAATTACCATTTTATACAAATTATTCTCCATTTTTTCGATATTCACACATTCTCAAGTCACTGACGCACCACCGCATCATTTTTGTCAAAACATTGCTTTTACCGCGCAATCATGATAGGATAGTGAGGAATTATGTCAAAGGAGCCGCTTTTCATGGTACAAAGTGCAGTTTCCCATCCGATGGATGAATTGAACAAATTAAATTTCTTCGCCGCATACAATCATATCGAGCCGGAATTTGTTGAGCCCGACCACGCCGTTTTTAAGCTCAAGATCCGTCCCGAGAGCAAGAATCCATACGGCATCGTACACGGCGGTGCGATCTACACGATGGCGGACAATGCCACCGGCTACGCCGCCCACACGGACGGCCGCTCGTATGTCACGCAGAGCAGCGCGATGCATTTTCTCCGCAACCAGACGGACGGCATCGTGCGTGCGGACGCGCGTGTCCGTCACCGTGGAAGAACGACCTGCCTTGTCGATGTGGATATTCTGGGCGAGGGCGAAAAACTCCTCGCCACGGGGGAATTCACCTATTTCTGCATTGATCCCGACATCATGGCGCAGAAGGCTGCACAGCCGTGCTGAGGAGGTTTTGATGATGGCAGGCGCACTGCTTTACAATGTCAAGGATGCTGCCCGACTGCAAAAGATCCGTTTCGCTCTCTTTAAACTCGGCATAAGCGGACGAACCGTTGCACCGGAAGAGCTTTCTCACCCTGTCGGCTATCTCTGCGGACTGGAGGGGTTTTCCCCCGCTGAGGAGCCGGCTGCCGGCAGTTTTTCGGACGAGATGCTCGTTCTTTGCGGCCTTACCGGCGCACAGCTTGACGCGCTGCTTTCCGCCCTGCGCCGCAGCCGCGTGCTCATTCCTCTCAAGGCTGTCGTCACGGAGGACAACGCCGCGTGGAGCTCGATCAAACTGCACGACGAGCTTTTCCGAGAGCACGAGGCAATGAAAACTGTTCGGGCCAAAGATGCAAAAAATCGCTCGCCGCATCGCAAATAATTCTTGCAACCGCGCCATGCAGGCGGTATTACAAGTAGGATTTGATCAGCACCGATGCTGACTGCCAGATCGTCAACGGTGTCAGGATCAACAGGAAAACGATACGATTCGGAGGGCGGGCTTCGAGTCTGATTGTTATGACGCTTGGCATATATAAGGAAAACATCCAAGTATATTCTTTTGCCGTTTCAAGCATATGATGAGCCTATAAATGCAAAGTATCTTCAAAGGAGAATGAGTAAATCGTCTTGGCAATCTGTTTGTCCAATGCAGACTATGTTATTAGAAAAAAGGGGGAGATTGCATGCGCTGTCCAACCTGCGGCGCGCCCGTGATGGTCAGAAAGGACTCTTGGGAATGCGGTTACTGCTGCGACTGCGGCAACCTGCCAAGACCCAGAATCGTATTGACGGTGGACGTGGAAGAAGAGCCGAAGCTGACGATAGAGAGCCTTGCAGAAAATGCCGACCCCGACACGGCGCTGCTGCTGCGCAAATTCTCTAAAACCCTTGGCGCGTGGGACGTCGAGGAACTCTCCGCCATGGGCGCGGTGGAGATCCTCGAGCGGGCCTACGGTGAAGATCACCGCGAGGGCATCGCCATGTGGAGCGCACTGCTGTACGCGGCGGGGAGCCGGTTGAAAGCCCCACGGGAGGCAAGATGGCTGCTGCACAGCTGCTGCCCCTACGGAACAGACGACCTTTCCCCGGAGCTTCTGGACGAATTGCAGCGGGACGAAAAGCTGTCGCGCCTCGTCTTTCAGAGCGCCTATGTGGGTGAGGAGCAGTATCATCTGATCGACATGGCCTCGGAACTGGGGCGGCCGGCTTTGGCGGCGCAGTTCATGGCACTGCTGGGCGGAAATCCCCTCCCGCGGAAAAAGTGGGAAATTCCCTATCAGGATTTTGAAGCGTTGCTCGCCTCGCTATAAAACACTTGTTCTATTCTCTGTTTTGTGATATACTGTCACCGAAACGAGGTGATCGCGATGGATCGCATCATTCTGCATTGCGACTGCAACTGCTTCTATGCCTCCTGCGAGCTTTTGAGCCGGCCGGAATTGCGGCAGCTTCCCGTCGCGGTCTGCGGAGACCCCACGGAGCGCCACGGCATCATTCTTGCCAAAAACGAACCGGCCAAGCGCTGCGGCGTAAAAACGGCAGAAACCATTTATAAGGCCAGGCAGAAGTGCCCCGGTCTCATTCTGCTGCCGCCGCATCATCAGCTTTACGATGAATATTCGAAGAAGATCAACGCCGTTTACAGCGAATACACCGATCTCGTCGAGCCGTTCGGCATCGACGAAAGCTGGCTCGATGTGACAGGTTCCCTGCACCTTTTTGGCGGGGAGGCCAAAGCGCTCGCCGACACGCTGAGAAACCGTATCCGGCAGGAATTCGGCCTGACCATCTCTGTCGGCGTTTCCTTCAACAAGGTTTTCGCCAAACTCGGCAGCGACTATAAAAAGCCGGACGCCACCACAGTCATCTCGCGCGAGAACTGGCGTGAGATCGTCACGCCCCTGCCCGTCGGTGACCTGCTTTTCGTCGGGCGCAGCGCGCAGGATCTTTTGGGACGCTACGGCGTACGCACGATCGGCGATTTGGGCAAGTGCAGCGAGGAAATGCTTGAAACGCTGATGGGTAAAATGGGCTTGCAGCTCTACCGCTATGCAAACGGGTTGGACAATTCCCCCGTGCGCGGAGAAAAAGACCGCGAGCCGATCAAATCTGTCGGCAATTCAACGACGTTCCGCCGCGACCTGACGCGCTGGGACGAGGTGCAAAGCGGCATTTCGCTGCTGTCCGACAGTGTGGCGATGCGCCTGCGGCGGCATGGGCTCTACTGCGGCGGCGTACAGGTCGGTATCAAGAACAGCCGTTTTCAGGTCTTTTCGCGTCAGACGACGCTCGATCACAGCACGCACCTGATGCGCGAGATCAACGACACGGCACTGCGGCTTATAAAGGAACTGTGGAAAGCGCCGGATCCAATCCGTCTTCTGTCCGTCACGGCACTGCATCTGACGGAGGAGGCGCAGTCCTTCCGTCAGCTCGACCTGCTCGGCACAGACGAGAAAACACAGGAAAAGCAGGAGGCTGTCGAATCCGCAATGGACACCCTGCGCCGAAAATTCGGCCGCGGCGTCATCTCCTACGGCGTAAGTGAAGATTCTCTCAGCGGCGAAAAAATCGAACGCGATTAGACCCATTTTGCGCCGTGCGCGGCGCAAATAAATTTCAATCATTTTTCGCCGCGGCGTGTACGTGGCAAAAAATACTTCTCACTCCGCGTGTGTCGCAGCCGCCCTACGGGCGGCAAGGCACGAAGCGAAGTGCAATTTTAACGGAGAGACGGCTTTGCCATCTCTCCGTTAATCTCAAAAGTGGGGATTCTCTCAAAAAGAATCCCCACTTTTGAAACGTTAGTTGATGAGCCACTCCGGCCGCGACCGCTTTTTGATGCCGGATACGACCCCCATCGCGGCAAAGATCGTCACGATGGACGAGCCGCCGTAGCTGAAAAACGGCAGCGTCAGCCCAATGACCGGCATAAGGAACAAGCACATACCGATGTTCGCGATCGTCTGGAAGATGAGCATCCCCGCCATGCCGACGCACACGAGGCTCTCCATGCGTGTCGGCGCTTCGTGCGCGACGATGAGGCAGCGGACGATGATGGCGAGCAGCAGTACGATAATGAGGAGGCAGCCGATGAAGCCCAGCTCCTCACCGCAGACGCAGAAGATGAAGTCCGTCTGCCGCTCTGGAAGGCTCCACTTAGCGGATGATTGTGTCTGCGTGCCTTGGAACAGCCCCTGCCCCGTCAGCTTGCCCGAGCCGAGGGCAAGCATGCCGCGCGTCTGCTGCCAGCCTTTTTTTTCCGGTTGGTAGCTGTGGTCGAGAATCACCTTGATGCGGTCGTACCAGTCTCCGCGCAAAAGGCCAAGGTTCCACGCGGCAAGAAAGCCTCCCACCGCACCGCCCACGCCGAGGAAGATCCACCGCAGGGCAAACCCGCCGGCAAACGCCATGCACACAAAGACAAAGAGGTAGACAAGGCCGCTGCCTGCATCTTTTGAAAGCACATAGTAGAATACAAACATGGCTGCCGCGTGTGCCGTGGGCTGGATCACGTTTGCAAAGCTGCGCAGATCCTTTTTCTCCTCTAAGAGCGCAAGCTGACGCGCAAGCAGGATAATGAAGGTGATCTTCACGATCTCGGCAGGCTGAACAGTGATGGGAAAGTTTTTCAAAAAGCCGATGCCGAGCTGCGCGCCGATGTCGTTCACACCGAGCCAGGCGCGGTTGCCGTTGCGCGTGAGGCCGAAGGGCGTGCGCAGCAGCAGAATGAAGCCAAAGTTAAAGGCCAGCAGCCACTTCCACTTTTTGCTCACTTCCGATACGTCGATGCTTGAGAGGAAGAAGTACAGCAGCACGCCGAGCAGCAGTCCGAAGCCCTGAATGGCAACATATTTGAGCGTGCCGCGAAAATGCGTGGCACTTGCGATGAGTACCATGCCATAGAGCGTGGAGACCGTACACAGCGACAGCAGTACCATGTCCGACTGACGCACCACATCGCTGAGAAAATTACGGAACCGGTTCACCTTCTCACGCTCCTCTCTCAATAAAATGTCAATATATTTTAGCACAATTCTGCACGCCTGTAAACGCACTTTTCTCCCTCTTTCCGCAGAAAAAGAATTGTAAAGGGCGGTTCGCTGTGCTATACTCTTTGGTAATATGGGTAAAAATGGGGTCAGGGAGGCGAAAGCATGCAATTCGTGTCGCACAGCACACAGGAAACGGAGCAGTTTGGCGAAGAAGTCGCCAAGTCGCTTCGCGGCGGCGATGTGCTCGCCTTTACCGGCTCGCTCGGCATGGGCAAGACCGCTTTCACACGCGGCCTTGCGCGCGGCCTTGGCTGCCGCGGGCGCGTCACGAGCCCAACGTTCACCATTGTGAACGAATATGATGGCAAAACACCCCTCTTCCATTTTGATATGTACCGTCTCGGCTCGTCAGATGAACTTTTTGACATCGGCTGGGACGATTACCTCGCACGCGGCGGCGTGTGCGCCGTCGAGTGGAGCGAGCGTGTATCCGACGCGCTGCCGGACGACACGATCTATGTCGACATCGCGCGCGGCGAAGAAGATGAAAATACGCGCACCATCACGGTCACAGGAGGAAGATTCGCATGAAAATTCTCGCTCTGGAAACATCTGCTAAGAGCGTTTCCTGCGCGGTGGTGGAGGACGGCGCGCCGCTCGCCTCCGCCTACCAGTGCACGGGGCTGACGCACAGCCGCACGCTCCTTCCGATGGTGGACGCGATGCTCAAAAACGCCGACCTGACGATCGAGGCCATCGACGCCATCGCCATCGCGGCAGGTCCCGGCTCCTTTACGGGGCTTCGCATCGGCATTGCGGCGGTCAAGGGCCTTGCCTGGGCGGCGGACAAGCCGTGTCTCGGCATTTCGACGCTCGAGGCGATGGCGGAAAACATCGCGCACTTGAACGGGCTCGTCGTTGGCGCGATGGACGCGCGCCGCGCGCAGGTCTACAACGCTGTCTTTGAAGCAAAGGGCGGCGTGCTGACGCGCCTCACACCTGACCGCGCGATCTCTCTTGAAGAGCTATGCGCACAGCTTACGGGGAAGGATCAGCCCATCACCGTCCTCGGCGACGGCGGCATGCTTTGCCAGCGCTATCTCACCGAACACGGTATCAAATGCTCGCTCGCGCCCGCAGCGCTTCTCTATCAGAATGCCGTTGGCGTCGGCCTTGCGGCCGAGCGCGCCTATGCGCGCGGCGAGACCGTGAGCGCGCAGGAACTTCTGCCCGTTTATCTCCGTCCCGCGCAGGCGGAGCGGCTGAGAAACGCCAAACTGGATCAGTAAGCAAGTTTCAAATTTCAATATATTTTCGGAGGTCTATGCAATGGAAGCAACATTCAACGAAAAAGTACACATCATGAACCACCCCCTCGTCGCCCACAAGCTCACCATCATGCGCGATGAGAACACCAGCGTCAAGGATTTCCGCGAGCTCGTGTCCGAGATCGGTATGCTCATCACCTATGAGGCCACGCGTGACCTCCCGCTGACCACCAAGCACATCAAGACCCCCATCTGCGAGATGGACGCGCCCACGCTTGCGGGCAAGAAATTTGTTGTTGTCCCCATTCTGCGTGCCGGCCTCGGTCTTGTCGACGGTGTGCTGCGCATGGTTCCCTCCGCGCGCGTGGGTCACATCGGCATGTACCGCGATGAAGAGACGCTTGAGCCGCACCCCTACTTCTGCAAGATGCCCAAGGACGTTGCCGAGCGCGACGTGATGATCGTCGACCCGATGCTCGCCACCGGCGGCTCCGCCTGCGAGGCCATCGGTGAGATGCGCAAACGCGGCTGCAAACACATCACGCTCATGGTGCTTGTCGCTGCTCCCGAGGGCATCAAGGCCGTTCAGGAGAAGTTCCCTGACGTTGACATTTACGCCGGTGCGCTCGACGATCACCTCAACGAGCACGGCTACATTGTCCCCGGTCTCGGTGACGCCGGCGACAGAATCTTCGGCACGAAGTAAAAGCATTGATAGCATCTCCCCTGCAAACGCAAATCTTCACAATTTTGCCATTGCATTATCTCGCATCATTCGTTATAATGATTGGGCATTTTCAATAGCATTTTGCAAATCTGCAAAACCCAATAATTGAGAGGACTGAACAAACAAAATGAGTGCATCCAGAGAAAAGAAGAGCCGCCAGGAAAGTCTGGCAGGCGGTTACGTCGATCCCCGGACAAAGCGTGAAAAGGACGAGCAGGCGAAGGATCGCCGCACCAACGCCCTTTACATCGCCGTCGCCGTCATCTTTGTGATCGTCGGCATCGTTGTTACGATTGCCAATTCCAAGGTGATCGAGCGCAAGGCCGACGCGCTCACCATCGGCAATGAGACCTACACGGCCGCTGATGTGAGCTATTTTTACAACAACATCTACAGCAGCTTTGTCGCCAAGAACTCCTATTATCTGAGCGCTTATGGTCTGGACACTACCAAGTCGCTCAAGGAGCAGAGCTGCCCCATCAACGACGGCACCTGGTACGACTATTTCCGCGATCAGGCCATCACCAGCATGACCTCCTACTCCCTGCTTGCGCAGAAGGCAGAGGCCGAGGGCTTTGACGGCAGCGAGGCCGTGGAGCAGTCCGTGCAGGATACGTTTGCCGATCTGGACACTGCCGCCGCTTCCGCCGGTCACACCCGCGCGCAGTACATCAAGGCCGTCTGCGGCCCGCTGGTCAACGAGAAGGTCTTCGAGCGCAACATCCGCATGATGGCGCTGGCACAGGCCTATTCCAGCAGCTATGCCGACTCCCTGTCCTACACCGCCGAAGAAGTGCAGGCCGCTTACGACGCTGATCCCAAGAGCTATCAGAGCGCCGACATTGAGTACATTCTCTTCACCTCCGCTGCCGGCGACGACGCAACGGACGAAGAAAAGGCCGAGCTTCTCGAGCAGGCCAAGCAGAAAGCCGAGACCGCTCTCTCCCGCTATGCGCAGGGTGAGACGTTCGACACCATCGGCGAGGATATGGAAGGCACCTACGCGCACATCGGCTATGCTGAAAACGGCGCTTCCGATATGCTGACCTGGGCGTTTGACGATGCCCGTCAAGAGGGAGACACCACCGTCGCTGCCAATGGTGAGAAGGGTTATTACGCTGTGCTCTTCCACTCCCGCAGCCGCAACGACTATCACACGGTTTCCGTGCGTCATATCCTTGTTGACAGTGAGGACAAGGCCAACGAGCTCCTGCAGCAGTACAACGACGGCGAGAAGACCGAGGACGCCTTCGCCGCGCTGGCCGTCGCCAACTCCACTGACCCCGGCAGCGCCAGCAACGGTGGCCTGTACTCCAACATCTACAAGGGTGAGATGGTTCCCTCTTTCGAGGACTGGTGCTTCGATCCCGCGCGCCAGAGCGGCGACACGGGCATCGTCGAGTCCAGCAACGGCTATCACGTGATGTACTTCGTCGAGACCAATCCCCAGCCCTACTGGTACTACAAGGCTGACCTTGATCTCAAGAACGACGCTTACGACGAGTGGTACGCCGGTATCACCGACGGCGTTGAGGCCGAGCAGCTCAGCGGTATGAAGTACGTCGGGTAATCCCTTCTTACGACAAAATAAGCTGCCGGTCACAAACCGGCAGCTTATTTCTTTTACTCTTACCTTCAGGGGGAAACTATGGACGATCAGTTTTTACGCACACAGATGCTTCTCGGCGCCAACGCGATGGAAAGGCTGCAAAAAAGCCATGTGGCCGTTTTCGGCCTCGGCGGCGTCGGCAGCTACGCAGTCGAGGCGCTGGTGCGCTCCGGTATCGGTGAGCTGACGCTCATTGACGACGACAGCGTCAGCCGCACGAACCTCAACCGCCAGCTCGAGGCGCTGCACTCCACGGTCGGTCAAAATAAGACTGATGCCCTCGCCGCACGCTGCCGCGACATCAACCCAGATGTCCGGCTGCACCTCATCTGCGCGCGGTATGACGCCGCCCACCGCGAGGATTTTTTCACCGCGCGCTATGACTACATCATCGACGCCATCGACACCGTGTCGAGCAAGCTCGACCTGATCGAAACAGCGCACGCGCGCGGCATTCCCATTCTCTCTGCGATGGGGATGGGCAACAAATTAGACCCCACCAAGCTTTGCATCACCGACCTCTCCAAGACCGTCAACTGCTCGCTTGCGCGCGTGATGCGAAAAGAGCTGCGCGAGCGCGGCATCAAGCACCTGCGCGTCGTCTACTCCCCCGAGCTTCCCGCCAAGCCCGAAGCGCCGGAAGCGCCCCCGCCGGGTCGCCGCAGCGTACCGGCAAGCCTCGTCTGGGTTCCCGGCTGCGCAGGACTTATGATGGCGGGCGAGGTCATTCTGACGCTCGCCGGATACGAAAAAGAGAAAAGCGAATCATAAAAAGGAAGCGTTCCGGTTTCATCGGAACGCTTCCTTTTACTCTTCCAGAATGAGCGGCAGGGCGCGGACACAGAACTGCGTCATATCAACGTGGCTGCCGTCCAGAAAGCCGACGCCTTCGGCCTTCAAAAGCTCGACCTGACGGTTCGCTCCCCCGAAGGCAAATGCGCTTGACACCTCCCCGTTCCGCTTGACGACACGGTGGCACGGGATAACGCCCGGCTCGGGGTTGACGTGCAGCGCATACCCTACAACGCGGGAAAGACGCCTATTCCCGATCGCCGCGGCGATCTGCCCGTAGGTCGCAACGCTGCCGCGCGGGATAAGCCTCACTGCGGCGTACACTTTGTCAAAGGTCGTCATTCGCCTTCTCCTTCTTTTTGAGCCGCCGCGCGAGCCAAAACCCGCAGACGATCAGGGCAAGATAACATACATAGTAGGGCCAGTCATGCCGCAGCCAAGTCCCCGCGCTCTCCCAAACGATCGGCCAGTCGCCCCCGCCTGCATACAATCTCGACGTCGACCACAGATCCGTCAGATAGGTAAGCATAGCGGCCAATCGGGAGAGCGCCAAAACTGTGCCGGTCGCGGCGATGAGCAGGGCGATCACTCTGCCCCGCTGCTTCCAAATGGTCGTTGAAAGGATCGCGGCAGCGATCGCTGCCACGGCAAGGACAATGTGCAGTGCGGCACGGCTTGCAAAACCGAGACGCAGACTGTTCCACAGCGCTGCCAAACCGGCAAGCAGCAGCACCAACAGCAGCACATTGCTGAAAACTTCATTCCTGCCGCGCACAGCGCGCTCCTTCTCCGACACGGTCGCCTTCGGCGTGTCCTCTTCATTTTCCCAGATGAGGTAATCCGTTGTCACGGCAAAATAGGTGCAGATGGCGCGCAGCTTGTCGAGGTCGGGCGCTGCGTCGCCGCATTCCCACTTGCTGACGGCCTGCCGCGAAACATTCAGCTCCGCAGCGAGCTGCTCCTGCGATAAGCCGCGCGAGGCGCGCAGCATCTTCAGCTTTTCTCCCAGCGTCATGTGCGTATCCTCCGTTTGCTTTGATGCGCCCAGTATAGCGCCATGCGGCAAAAAATGCCACCAGCTCTGCCTTGCATCTCCGCAACCAAACGTGGCAACAGGGATATTCCTCCTATTACTCCGCTTCCTTCTTGCCTTTTTTGAACAGTGCGCCCACATCGACCTCCACCAGCACAAGGCTCGCGAGCATCAGCGCCGCGCCGAGATAGCCCCTGACGCCGATGCGCTCACCGAGCAGGAAAAACGCAAAGATCGCCGAGAACACCGGCTCAAGCGTAAAGATAAGGCTCGCGCGGCTCGCCGTCGTGTGCCGCTGAAAGACGCTCTGGATCACCAGGCAGATGCCCGAGCACACGATGCCGAGGAACAGCGACGCCGCCCAGACCTTTGCCGTGCCAGGCAGCGCGGGCGTTTCCAGAAAGACCGACAGCACCGAGATTACCACGCCGACGACGGCGAGGTCGCACACGCCGAGCGCCAGCGGATCGACCCGCTCATCGGCAACGGCCCGCTCGGTGATCATCAGGTCGACCGAGTAAAACACCGCCGCAAAGAGACAGATCACATCACCGAAGGCAGGCTTGAGCGTTTCGCTCAGCGTCATCAATGCAAGGCCGACAAGGCACAGCACCATCGAAACGCCAAACTTCTTCTCCGGCTTTTTGCGGTAGACGATGAACTCCAGAATCGGCGTCGTCACCACGGAAAGCGCGCCGATGAAGCCCGCGTTGGAAACGGACGTATACATCACGCCGTAGGTAAGGCTCGTATACACGATGACAAGCGACAATCCAACCAGAATGCTGTACTTTACGGTCACGCGGCTCACGCGGCGCAAATTCTTTCGAAAAACAAAGCCCAGCACCAGAAAGGCCGTGATAAAGCGGAACGCATTGAGCGTCAGCGGCTGCATATCCCGCAGGCAGATCGCCGTCAGGCAATTTGAAATTCCCCAAAAGCTCGTCGCCAGCAGCAGCATCAGATCCGCTCTGCGCTGATGATCCATTCGGTTTCCTTCTTTCTCTTCTCGATTCTTTTCTCTCATTCACCAAACGGGCGCCTTGCGGCGTCCGTCTGATTCGTCAAGTTTACCATATCCATTAGAGTTTAGCAAGTGGCATGAGAGGTGAAAATGTCATAACTTCTCCCCGCTTTTCCTCTTGACAAAGAGCGTGGAACCGATAGACCTTCTCCCCTTTTTTACAGCAGATCGTAAACCTCGTGCAGATCGTGGATCTCATGGTCGATGCGATAGCCCTCCGGCGCAGCAGCTCCCTCGGGATTGTACCAGCAGGTGACGATGCCCGCATCTCCGCCGCCGCGCATATCGCTCGTGAGCGAATCGCCGACGATCATCGTCTCGTTCTTGTTAAACGGCTCGATGGCCGCAAAAACCTGGTCAAAAAATTCTTTTCTGGGCTTCTCCGCACCCAGCTGCTCGGAGAGGAACACGCCGTCCATCAGCGCACCGAGGCCGGAGAGGCGCAGTTTTTTCGTCTGCGCGGTGACCGTTCCGTTGGAAACGACATACTGGCGCACCTTGCCGCACAGCAACTCGACAATATGATAGCTGTCATCGCGGCAGACGATGGTATCGCCAAGGCGCAGCTGATAGGCGTCGTTGAAGCGCGGTGCAAGCGCGGTATCAATGCCCTCCCCTGCAAAGAACTCTTCAAAGCGGCCCACGAGCACCTGCTGCTTTGTGATCTCGCCGCGCTCCATCTTCTCCCAATATTTCCGGTTGATCGCGGAATAGCGTGCAAGCGCCTCCTCCGAGCATTCGCCGAGACCAAATTCAATGTAAAGGCTCTGGACGGCAGCGCGCTCGGCGGCGTCAAAATCCAGAAGCGTGCGATCCACGTCCCACAAAATCGTTGTGATCATTTCTCTTTTCTCCAATAGCTCTCAAAAAATACAAAGTCGCCGCCAAAGCGCAGCAGGAATATCATACCACAAGGCAGCCGCGCTGCGCAATCCCGATCTATCGGCTCTACGCCGCCGTTCAAAAAACCGCAGTGCCTGCCGGCAGGGTCATGCCGGAATCTGCATCGAAATTGCCCGGCGTATGCGAAAGGCCTTCATGCAGAAAGGGAAGCGAATGCTGCGCATTCGCTTCCCTTTTTTCGCTTTTTGCTTTTTACGCTTTTCCGCTCTCCTGCGAGTGCTCGCTTAGAACAGATGGAAGCTTGCGATCAGGCCGGAGAACACGATGGAGACCATCGAGAGGAGCTTGATGAGGATGTTGATGGACGGGCCGGAGGTATCCTTGAACGGATCGCCCACAGTATCACCGACAACGGCAGCCTTATGCTGCTCGCTGCCCTTGCCGCCGTGATGGCCGGACTCGATGTACTTCTTGGCGTTATCCCACGCACCGCCGGAGTTCGCCATGAAGATGGCGAGAATGAAGCCGGTGACGAGCGCGCCGCAGAGCATGCCGACCACACCGCTGCCGCCGAGCACAAGGCCGACGACGATGGGGGAGATGATGGCAAGCAGCGTGGGCGCGACCATTTCCTTCAGGCTCGCGCGGGAGCAGAGGTCCACGCAGCGGGCATAGTCGGGATCGGTGTGGCCTTCCATGATGCCGGAGATCTCACGGAACTGACGGCGCACCTCAACGACAACGCTCTGCGCAGCGCGGCCGACGGCGTTCATCGTCATGGCGGAGAACACGAACGGGAGGCAAGCGCCAACGAAGATGCCGACGAGCACGGTCGGCTCCATCAGAGAGAGGCTGTAATCGCCGCCCGCAGCGTCGAGCTTTTCGATAAAGTTTGCAATAAAGGCAAGCGCCGTCAGCGCGGCCGAGCCGATGGCAAAGCCCTTGCCGGTCGCAGCAGTGGTGTTGCCGAGAGAATCGAGCGCGTCGGTGCGATCGCGCACCTCTTCGGGAAGGCCCGCCATCTGCGCAATGCCGCCCGCATTGTCGGCCACGGGGCCGTAGGCATCAGTGGAAAGGGTGATGCCGAGGGTGGAGAGCATACCGACCGCGGCGAGGGAGATGCCGTAGAGGCCCAGCTCCGTGTTGCCCGCATAGCCGATCGTGGAGCAGAAGTAAGCGACGAGAATGGCGATGCCAACGATGATGATGGGCAGCGCCGTGGAGAGCATGCCGAGGCCGACGCCGCTGATGATGATGGTGGCAGAGCCGGTCTCGCTGCTGGCGGCGAGGTTCTGCGTCGGCTTGTAGGTGTCAGAGGTGTAATATTCCGTCACGCGGCCGATCAGAACGCCCGCAAGGAGTCCTGCCAGAATGGCGAGCCACAGCCCGTAGAATGCGCTGCCGAGCAGCAGGCGCACCACGAAGAAGCTGACGACCGCCACCGTGATGGCGGAGAAGTTCGTGCCGCGGCCAAGCGCATTGAGCAGATACTTCTGGTCGGCGTCCTCCTTCGTCTTGACGAGGAAGGTGCCGATGATGGAGCACAGCACGCCGACAGCCGCGATGATGAGCGGAATGGCGACCGCGTACACGCGGTCGATCTGCGGGATCTGGTTGAACGCAAGCACGCCCAGCGCGCAGGTGGAGGTAACAGAACCGACATAGCTCTCATAGAGGTCAGCGCCCATGCCGGCCACATCGCCGACATTGTCGCCCACGTTATCGGCGATGGCGGCAGGGTTGCGCGGGTCGTCCTCAGGGATACCGGCCTCGACCTTACCGACAAGGTCCGCGCCGACATCGGCAGCCTTGGTGAAGATACCGCCGCCCACGCGGGCAAAGAGTGCCATCGAAGAAGCGCCCATACCGAAGGTGATCATCGCGGCGGTGATCTCCTCGAGTGAGGAGTGGAAGATGAGCTTCATCACCGCGTACCAGAGGGAGATATCAAGGAGTCCCAAGCCGACGACCGTAAAGCCCATGACACTGCCCGCGGAGAAGGCGATGCGCAGACCGCGGTTGAGTCCCTCCTGCGCGGCGGCCGCCGTGCGGCAGTTGGCGCGCGTGGCAATGGTCATGCCGATGAAGCCGGAAAGGCCGGAGAAAAAGCCGCCGGTCACAAAAGCGAAGGGCACGAACCATGTGACAAAGCCGGCAGCCGCCATGCCGCAGAGCACGACAAACATGCATGCAAAAAAGACCGCGACCGTGCGATACTGACGCTTGAGGAATGCAGAAGCGCCCGTGCGGATGGCGCGGGATATTTTCTGCATCAGCGGCGTCCCCTCAGAGAAGACAAGGACCTTTTTGCTTTGCAGCCATGCAAATATCAGCGCGATCACGCTGGCAGCAAGGCTGACGCAATACAAATTTTCCATCATTGTTTATTACTCCTATCTTTGAATTTGCGGGAGGAAAAGCATCTCCTCGAATCACTGTCATCATTTTGCATCATTCACGCGAAAAATGCAACTCATAAAATAGATAAATCGATCGTCGCGATCATATTTTATATATAGAAGATTGGTATAAACCTATAAAAAAGCTCAATGCGAAGCGCGCTACATGGAAGCACGCTTCACATTGAGATAGAATTTCTGCATCTTATATGACAGGGTGGATACGGAGGCTCAAGTCCATGAATCTATACAAATCGACGCTCAGAAGCTTCCTTTCGGAATTTGCATCTTCCTTGCGCAAAAGCCGGGGCATGACGCAGGAGGAAATGGCAGAAAAGCTCCGTATCACAGGCCGGGCATACAGCGATCTGGAACGGGGCATCTACTGTTTTTCAACAGTCGCCCTCATTTTTCTGCTGCTGATGCTCAAGGAAGATGAAATGAAGGAATTCCTGACCGCACTCCGCGGCGAGATCACAAAAGCGGAGGGCAGAGAGGTGGCGTAGTCGCTATGACGATAGGAGATATATACGGTTTGCTGCGTCGGCTTGGTCTGTCCGCAGACAATTCCGGCTTTTTTCATATTTCCTATGCGGTATATCTGGCGTTTCAGCAGCCGGCGCGCTGCCTGCTCGCAGAGCGCTGGCTTTATCCGGTCGTTGCCAAGCAATATGAAACCGACTGTCTCTGCGTAGAAAGAGACATTTGCAGCGTCATTGATACTCTTTGGGCCCGTGATCCCCGGCTGCTCAAGCGCTTATCGCGCTCTCCCCTGCCTCAAAAGCCGGCTCCCGCGGAATTTGTCGCTATTCTGGCCTCGCTGTTTTGCTCAGGCGGCACCGCGGCATAGGGATCTTACGGCGCAAGGTCTATTTTCGCGACAATAGAACGATTGCCTCAACGGTATTACCTTTTTCCCACAAGAGCCGCCTTACCTCTTGTCCATCACGATATATCGGAAAATTAAACTCTATCGACTTCAAAGGCATCTCTGACTCTCCATTAGGATATATCTGAATTTCCTTTATTAGATAAGTTATAAGGCTTTTCTTTTCCTCGTCACTTATTATATCATAGAGCTTTCCGAAATTCAGCATAAGCTTGTAAATATTGTCCAGAGTGATTGTTTCCATTTCGATAGAACTTTTTCTCAGCTTTGCATCTTCAATCCGTTCTTCCAACTCTACAATCGTATCATACAAGGCATCAAGTCTTAAAGTCATGTCGTGGATTTTCCTTTCTCTGAAACGAGCATCAATAGGCAGATTATCAATCTCTCGTTCCAGACGGGCTTTATTCAAATCTACTTCTTTCAGCTTACTCTCGTAATTGGCAAGTTCCTTATCAATAGCTGTTGTATCGGTCTGTACGCCAATACGCTTTTCAATCTCTTTTGCAAAATACTTATCGCTTACCAATACCTAAACGTTGTTTCATACCACCAGAGAAAGTTTTGATTTTGAGGTTTCTTTTCTCTGCTAAGTCAACAGCTTCCAACAATTCTGTTGCTTTCTTATGAGCTTGTTTTTCACTCAGTCCTTTTAATGCCGCAACATACATAAGGAAATCCCAAGCTGTAAAGTCTGGATAATATCCAAACTGTTGCGGTAAATATCCCAATAAATTACGGTACTTCTCCCCGAGTACAGATATGTTTTTCCCGTCCAAAGTAATTTTCCCAGAGGTCGGTGTCTGAATATCGCAGAGTAACCGCATAAGGGTAGTTTTTCCCGCACCATTTGCACCAAGCAAACCGTAAACGCCATTTGATAATGAGAGGTTCAAATGGTTTACGGCTGTTTTTGAGCCATATTGCTTTGTTAGTTGAATTGCTTTAAGTTCCATATCAAAAACTCCTTTCGTCTTAGGGAGCAAAAAAATACTCTCCATGTGTTTACATAGAGAGTATAGAATGCAATTTTCTACTTTTTATCTACTAATCGAGAGATTTGAAAAAAGCAGTCACTTTTGCTCCGATTGAGCAATTTTCAATTTTCAGATAACCACCGTGATGTTCGCATAAAATTTTACAGATATACAGCCCAAGTCCGAAATGCTCAGAGTGATTTTCTTCTTCCGTAAAATATGGATTGGTTGCTTTGCTTAAAATATTTTTTGAAAAGCCACATCCATTGTCTGAAACAGAGAGATAAAAGCCATCATTATTACTTGTGTAAGTGATGTTTACCTTTGATGTTGCGTATCGGATTGCGTTTGAAATCAAATTATTATTCACTTGTGAAACAAAAGTATAATCAATGCCAATAGGAATATCGGAAATGTTATTTTGAATAGAAAGAGTTTTTCCACTTTGCTCACACAAAATTCTTGCACTATCAGCTATTGCGGTCACATAACCGCTTATATTAGACTTGTCACTTATGGGTTGAGCATCTTCTAAACGACGCAAGTGGCTCATACTATCAACATATCTTTCCAAACGGAAAATATGTTTTCCCATTGTTACAGCGGTGCTTTTGGTTATTGGGTCATGGTTGGACTGTAAAATTTCATTATACCCTTTTAATACGGTAAGTGGAGTACGTAAATCGTGAGCAAACGCAGCATTGAGTTGTTTTCGTTCTTCCATTTGCCGCCACATTTCAGAGAAATTATTAGCAAGGGTAAAACGCATTGTTTCAAATGATGAACACAATTCTCCTAATTCATCTTTGCTGTCATATTTAATTGAGAAGTCTAAATTATTATTAGAAATCATTTCAGAAGCGGCTTTTAATTCTGTAAGTGGTTTTTTTAACTTGTTTCTATAGAATAACAAGGTCGCCGTAATGATACATAACGCTGAATAAATTGGAGTTGCAATTATTGGGGCAACTTCACATATTGAAAGTAACCGTTGGTCTTTTTCAGACATTGCAACAGGTGCAACTCCAATATAATTGCCATCACCGAGTCTTTCTCCATTTTCATTTGTTAAATAATATTTTTCTCCTGTTGGGGGATATTTGCTTTCAATCGTTTTTGTAGCATTATTGCACAAAGTAGCTGTTCCTGCACTTAATAGAATGGCAAGAATTACAAACGCTGAGATATAAAGTATTATACTTTTTCGCAATGACAGGTTACACCACATTTTCTTTATCTTATCCACTTATATCCACACCCCCAAACTGTTTCAATATAAGATTTATTTGTGTATGCTGCAATTTTTGTTCGTATTCTGCGAATATGCTCGGCAACAACACTACTATCTCCCTCACTGTCATATCCCCAAACTCTTTCATAAATTCTCTCTTTATCAAAAACTTGTCCTGCGTTTTGAGATAATAACTCAACAATGTCAAATTCTTTTTTTACAAGACCAATAGGTTGGTTCTGTATATAAACAGTTCTTTCAGAGTAGTCAATTAAAAGTTCTCCTGAAAACTTAACTTTTGTATTCGTTTGATGTCGTTCTTCTCTTCTTAAATGTGCTTGCACTCTGGCTTCAAGTTCAACAAGAGAAAACGGCTTAACAATATAATCATCACCACCTACGGAAAATCCTTGTACCTTATCATTTTCTTCAATACGGGCAGTTAAAAAGAGTATAGGGCAAGAAACATAATCCCTAATTTTCTTGCAGACTTCAATCCCATCAAGCTTCGGCATATTTATATCTAATAAGATTATATCTGGTTGTAATTCTGCTAATTTGAGGGTTTCTACTCCATTATAAGCAGAAAAGACCTCATAGCCCTTGCTTCTAAAAAATCCTGTAAGCATTTCAACTATATCAACTTCATCATCGGAAATTAAAATCCTGTACCTCACATATAACACCTCCATAATAGACACTAACGAAAAATTTTCAATTTTTCATCAACTTTTTTCTTGCATCAGCAGGCTTTTCAGCATTTTTCGGAATAAGCCACACACGGTTAATATTCATAACCCCCTCAATACGGTTTCCTTTACAAAGTCTTTGTACCCATCTTAACGATACATTCCACTTTTCAGCGGCTTCCTGTGCTGTCATATATTCAAACATATCTGACCTCCTAAGGTGTACTGTATATATTATAGCCGTTTAAACGAACAGTATCAAGTGTGCAATTATGAACTTTGACCGCCTGTAATAAGAGATTTTATATCCTAATATCAGAGATTTCAAACCGTTCTATAAGAACTCACATTTCTGTAAAATATAATAGTAGTATTTTGCAGATACAAGGTGGTGAGTTTATGGACACAAGAAACAATGATTTTGACTTCGATTTTACACCGATAGGACAGGCAATCAAGAAAGCAAGGACAGCAAAAGGTATGACCAGAGAGCAACTTGCTCGTATTCTAGATTATGACCCAAGACATCTTCAAGCGATTGAAAATGAAGGACAAAAGCCAAGTCTGGAGCTGTTCATTCAGCTTGTGACAATGTTCGGTGTATCGGTTGATGAATACATATTCCCAGATAATGAGGTCAAAAGAAGTTCCGTCCGCAGACGCTTAGACGCAGAACTCGACAAACTAAACGATAAAGAGCTGTCCATAGTTGAAGCAACTGTCAGCGGACTATGTAAGGCAAAAGAGCCAGAGGAATAAACCTCTGGTTTTTCTTTTGCCCATTTTTAATAGGCAGGAACACCGTAACCATAGATGGAGCTGCTTCCAACCGTATATTGCTTTTGTCTGCAAGCATCGCCAGAATTACCCTCCACGGTGTAAACGACACCGTTTTCGCATTTCTCCACAATGCCTACATGGTCGGTTTCTCCGTCGCCTTCCCAATCAAAAAAGATAATATCGCCTGTCGACGGCTCATAGCTTCGGTCTTTCCATTGTCCGTTACCCTTAAACCAATTTGCACCGTCCACGCAGCCTGCGAATTTTGGGATAATCCCGCTTTCGATATAACTACACTGGTCGGCACACCACGATACGAAGCAGGCACACCATTCCACACGCCCATCAAAGCCATACCAACTCCAATAAGGCTGACCGCCCTCATTTCCGAGCTGTGTCAAAGCGACCTCCACAATCGCCTGGTTACCGCCGCTTGTGAACGCCCTCCCGTATGGATAATACAGCAGCACATGGGCGGGATATTGCGTGTCGCCATAGCTGTCCCAACCTAACCGTGCCGCCTGCATGGTGGAGAACTCTACCGCATTGGCATAGGAATAGCCGCCATAGTTGGTCTTAGCCCACGAGATATAGCCGTTGCCGAAATTGTAACCCTGCAAGGCAAGTTTGATATGCTCCATATCAATCGGGTTTTCTACCTCGGCAGAGATAAGGGCAGCCTTTAATTCCTGTACACCGCACTCAATCGAATATTCTGGGTCTTGTATCCCGTTCGGCTCGTGGGGATACCTTGTGTTAAAGCTACCCTCCGCCGCCTGCATGGGGTCAAGCCCACGCCCGCCGCTTTCCTGCATCATCACCGCCTTGATAAGCTCCACATATTCGGGGATGCCGTACTGCTTCGCATACTTCTGTATCAGCGGCGTGTAGGCTTCCACCTCCGCACTGACAGGCGTATAGGCGTTGCTCCCGCTTCCGCCACCAAACAGGGAAACAGCACAGCCGAGCAGGACAACAATGAGAATAATCACAACTGCAATCCAACCACCTGCAATTAAAGCGGAAATCAGAGCTTTTGTTCCTGCAATAATCGCCTTGACCGCAGCTATGGTGGCTCTGACCGTAGCTTTTGTTGCTTCAGCGGTTGCCTTTGCGGTGGCTTTTGCCGCCTGTGCTGCCTTTTGAGCAGTTTTCGCAGACGCCTTTGCCACTGCCTGTGCCGTTTTTACCGAGGTTTCCGTCGTTTTGATTGCCGCCTTAGAAGTTGCCTGTGCGGTTTTAATTCCCTTTTCGGTAGTCTTGACCGTTCCCTTAGCAGTTGATTTCACCGCTTTTTCTGCATTTCGGGCTGTGGTCTTAATCATTTTTCGCCCCTGCTGTCGGGTCTTTATCAACTGCGATTTTGCTGTCTGGGAAACATCGGATGCAGTGGAACGGCTTGCAACCCCGTGACGGATCTGCAAGCCGTGTTGTTCTGACATATTCTGTATTGCTTTCTGTTCTGCGGCTTTGACAGCCCGACTTTGCTTGAAATCGCTTATTTTATCTTTTGCCTTACCGATATTCTCCTGCGTTGTCTTAACTGCCTTTTGCCCCTGCTTATTGAACTGGTGGATACCTTCGTCCTTTACACGGTCTGCCGCATAAGAAATCCTATCCGCAGCATATTCTGTGGCAGAGTTTTCGTCAGCGTAGTATCCCTGTTCTGCCCTTTCCTTTATCTCCACATAGGCAGACTTCATACGCTCACTGGCTATGGCGGCTTTATCTATGGTCTTTATTGTGCCTTTGACCGCATCTCTGGTTTTTATATCAGCCATAGAAAACCTCCTTTCCCAGAGAATTTGCGTTCAAATCAGCCGACCATTTTTGCCACTACAACGAGCCTGCCGTTCCGTGCGGAGTATTCGCAGGTGGAAAGGGTAATGAGCCTGTCGCCGTATTCAGCGGTCACACCTGTATCATACAAAGCAAGCTCCTTGCACTTCCCGACATAGGAATTAAAATCTTCCTCATTCTCCGCATCAACAAAGTCGTAGTATCGGAATCCCTCAGAACTGTACGCCACAGTCTTAAACACAGCGACGATTTCATACTCTGCCTGCTCTGTGAGGGTATCAAACTGAATATTCTTGTGTTCCTCATAAAAGCTCTTGGACTTGTAATCCTCCAACGCTCCAAACATCTTGCCGCCCTTAATGTGATGACCGTAGATAACCAGATTGTCACTTTCAGCAATATCGCAATTCTCCTGCACATAAGGCGTTCCTAAATCGCTGTACTCTTTTTCAAAATTGTGCTTCAGATAAAAATTCGGATTGTTCCTGCTCTGCATCACAGGATAATTGATTGTCGTGCCGGCAATGGAAATCCAACCGACCATATCCTCATTCTGTAAATACAATTCCTGATACTTGGCAAGCACATCTTCCCCCTCGCTGACAGGGGCATCGTCTGGCACGGTTTCATCCGTGGGAGCCTGCTCTACCATCTCGGCAATCTCCTCAAAGGCTTCCGTCTGCTCGTCCACCTCTGCATAGTAATGATAAATGCGGAAGCCGCAAAAAGCCGCCGTACCTAACAGGCACACGGCGGCTACAACACAGATAATAGATTTATAATTCTTCATAGGCTTTTCCTTTCTTATCTTGAAATTTCCGTCTGTTTTCTGGGAGCAGGAAGCTCCCTGCAATATTCGGGGTATCTGACCTTGATACCCTCCATAAAGTAGGGAGCAAACTCACAGCAAAACAACTCCTCTGGCGTGAAATACCGTTCCCGCCCTTCCTCTGCATACCCGTTCCAAAGGTTAAAAGCAAGATGGCAGACCTTGACTGTTCCGCTTGTCTGCCAGCCGCCGTGCATACCCTCTGGCTCGATGCAGTCCTCCTTGAAATTGAACATCTGGTTGATGTTCGCCCTCGTTTCCGAAGCGATACCCATCACATAGAAAAATGCCCTGTGATAACAGTCGTTCACTCTGCATTTCATCATATTTTCCAGAAAGAAATCACGGTGAGCCGTATCACGGAATTTAATATCAGCCATAAAAGACCTCCTTTCTTAGACCTCACCGAACTTGGTCGTCATCAACTTGTAAAGCTCGGTATTGCGTGGGAACTTGTTTACAAACGGCACAAGGGAGCTGCCAACTTTGAGTAATCCCTGTCCTGCACCGACATTCGTGATATAACTCATCTGAAGGTCGGAGATATTAAGGAGCTTGGCAAGCTCAAGTCTGTCCGTAGATGCTTGGTTAAGCATAATGATAAATTCGCTGTTAGCAAGCATCGTCCTTGCCGTATGGCTCTGCAAAAGGTCGTCTACATTCTGCGTAATACCCGTACAGTACGCACCGTATTTACGCACACGCTTCCAGAGGGTAAAGAGGAAGTTTGCAGAGTATTCGTGCTGAAAGAGCAAATAGATTTCATCAATGAAAATAAAGGTATTTCTGCCTTTGGCTCTGTTCTGCGTGATACGGTTTAAGATACTGTCAAGCACCACAAGCATACCGATAGGCTGTAACTGCTTACCCAAATCCAGAATGTCATAGCAGATAAGGCGGCTGTGGGTATCCACATTGGTATGCTTGGCAAAGGTGTTGAGAGAGCCATCTGTAAATAATTCGATAGCAAGGGCGATTTCCTGTGCTTCTGGTTCGTTCTGTTTAAGAAGTTCCTCACGGAAGTCCTGCAAGGTTGGCGGCGTTCCCATATAGTTGCCCTGCTGATAGTAGCGGTACACGCTTGCCGTACATCGGTCAATAATGGATTTCTGCTTTGCTCCCAAGTTCGTGCCGCCGATGAGCTGTTCGCAAAGGGATAAAATAAACTCCGATTTCAGAATGACAGGGTTTGCACCGTCACCGTAATCGGAGTTCATATCCATAGCATTGATGTGATTTTCACTTGTCGCAGAGATATGAATAACCTCTCCCTGCATTGCTTTAACAAGCGGGGAATATTCACGCTCTGGGTCAATGATGATTATATCGGCATTAGGGTCGGTCAGAATGATATTCGTCATTTCTTCCTTTGCGGTAAAAGATTTTCCTGCACCTGACACACCGAGAATAAAGGAATTGCCGTTAAGGAGCTGCCTGCGGTTGGCAATAATCATATTTTTGCTGATGACATTCTGACCGTAATACACACCGTTTTCGTGGTAAATTTCCTGCACACGGAACGGTATAAACACTGCAAGGCTCTCTGTTGTGAGGGTACGCAGGGCATCTATCTTCCGTACACCAAATGGCAGAGCTGTATTTAATCCGTCCATCTGTTGATATTTCAGCACCGCAAACTGGCACAAGTGCTTTCTTGCGGTAGTCAAGAGAGCTTCTGTATCATTGTCGAGATGCTCTTTGGTGTCAGCCGTATGCACCATCGTCAGCACGGCAAACATCATTCTCTGGTCACGGGTTGTCAAATCGTCCAGAAATTCCTTACTTTCCTTTCGCTGCTGTTCCAAATCATAGGGGATAACGGCTGAAAAATTGTTGTTCTGGTTCTGCTTCCTCTGCCAATTCGTAATGTTAGTTTCCACACCAAGCAGACGGTTTTCCACCTCCTGCACGGCTTCATCTGTGGGAACGGGGATAATGTCAACGGACAGCATCATATTCCTGTTCAACTCACAAAGCTCCGCCACCATACTGTCCTTGATATATGCCGCATACTCTCTGAGAAAAATCACACGCCCATATCTGTCCCCCATTCTGAAGCAGTCGCTCTCAAATTCAAAGGTATCAGGGCAGATAAAATCCTTGAAATCGTGACCTTTCCGCATCGTCTGGGTAATATCGAAGTGGAACGCTGTTTCTTCTCCTGTACGGTAGAAGTCGTGGAAGATACGCAGCTTGTCGCCTGCGTCCAGTTCCACACACTTCGACCCCAGACGGTTAAAGTGGGCGATAAGGTCAGCACCCACACGGGCAAAGTAGTTTCGGGCTTCCTCGATATTCTTCTTGCAGACAGATACGGTTACATACTTATCCTGTACGATGGAATTAGCCCCTGTCGCCTTATCCAAAAGCATTTTGTTGTATTCCTTGCGGTACTTATCCAGACCGTCATCAGCCATTGGGATTAAAATGGTCTGTTCAAAATCAGCTTTGTTCAAGCGACGGTTGTTGATAGTGATTTTCGTGGTCGCACCGCTGTCAAGGGAATTAAGAAGCTCCGAGTATTCAAGGAACATTGCTTCCTTATCCTCACGGCTTGCCACGGCATAGTTTATATCCTCAAACTTAAAGGTCTTTGCGTACTTGTTCCTGCCTACAAGAAATATGCCGTCCTCCCAGATTGTCTTAATCGGGATAACATTTTGTACCGACTTCGGCACAACAAACTTTTCCCTGTCCTGCTTGAACAGATTTTTAAGAGTTCTCAGCATTGTTTACCTCCTTGCTGCATTTCGCTTTTTTCTTTTTCGATTTCTTTGGTTTTGGTGTCCTGCCTTTCTGCTTTTTCCGTACTGTCGTCAACCCTTTTTCATAGGCTTCAATGGTTGGCTTCACCGTTTCATAATAAAGATTATCTGGCAGGAACATCAGCTTTTTCGGCATCAGAAATTCTGATTTAAGCCACGCCCAGACAAACTGCTCTGCGGTCATACCGTTGTATTTGATAAAGCCCATAGCCGCAAAGGGGAATGCACCTAAGATACAAACCCAACTGAGGGTTTCCGTTCCAAACCGTGGACGGAGAAGAAAATACAAACCCATCGCCACGCCGCAGGCAAGGACAGAAAAAATGAACTGTCTGAGTGACAGTCCAAAAAACATACTCTCCGTATAATTACGGATTTCCTTATTTATCTTGACTTCCAATCATAGCACCTCCCTTACAAGCCCATCATTTCTCTTACAACACGGTCTGCCATTTTGACCGCACCGACAAGGACGAGCATATTGAACACAAGTTCCCCGATATAGCTCCATACCATTGTAACCGCCGCCGCATCGGGATTGACCACAGGCGGAGAAGAAGCAAATAGGGAAAAGATAATGCAGGCAAGCACGATAACCGCACCTTCAAGGCATACAGCGGCATAGCTCTTAATGAAGCTCTTGCCGACGCTTTGGCTCGGCTCTCCCGCAAAAGCGGAAAGGGGTACGGGTGCTATGGCAGTATAGATATACAGCTTGAAAAACCTGCCATATACCGACATAATCATTATGAATGACAGCACCGTAATAAACAGTCCGCCTATCAGCGTGACCGCCCATAGCGGGATACTCTCAAAAAATCCGCAATCTTCAACGGCTGTCACGATTTCCTGCGGCAACACCGTCTGCTGTGCCGAGCCAAATCCTGCGGCATTCATAATCGTGGAAATCATACCCTGCACAATCTTAAACAGTGCCATCATCAGTTCTAATCCGTAGGTCACTGCACCTTTGGCAATGGCAAAGCGGATAAACAGCTTCAAAGCCTGCTCTGGTCGCTTGACTTCTGCAAAATTTCCGCAGGTACGCATCACACCCACAACAAAGAACAGCACGAGCAGGGCAAGTCCAATAGCCTGCACCGCACCGTGAATATCCACGATGACATTCCATATCGTGCCTCCCTTAAAGTTCTCTGGGGATTGGGTAATGAGCTGCCATATCTCGGCTAATTTCTCATTCCAAGTGTTTAGGGCGTTCTCTAAATTCTGTACCACCCAGTTATCAGACATTTGACCACCTCCTTGATGATATTAGATAACGGGAGCAGTTCCGCACTCGGCGGATCTGCTCCCGTTATCTTTTTGTGTCAGTCTGTTATCTTAGCCTGTGATAAGAGTCAAGATTTCTTTTGCGAAGGTAATGACAACGCCGCCTGCAAGGGTCAAAAATCCGTTAGCTCTCTGGGACGGGTCATGGGATTTGAGGGAAAGACCAATCTGCACGATACCAAAGCCGAGCATAATCATACCAACAGCCCTCACCAGACCGAAAATGAAATCGGACAGATTGTTGACTACCTGAATGGGGTCATTGGCAGCAAAGGCGGTTACGGAAGTACCAAGCACAAAGGTCATTGCCATAACAGCCATACAGTAATAGCGGAAGCCTTTCTTAACCTTTTTAGTCATCGGCAGCTTCGTGGTTTTCTTGTTCTCGTTCTTCTTAAAAAGTTTCATAGGGTAAATCCTCCTTATAAATTGAATATTTCTTCCAAGTCCTCATCGGACAGAAGCTCATAGGAAGTGCTGACAGCTTTCACGCTCACGGCGTTATCTGGAATATCACTGTCAAACACAAGGGTTGCGACAGCCTGCGTAGGCTCTCCGTGGATATACGGCGGTTGCCCTCCGTCAGCCGTCAGCTTCACATTCGGGTGCTTCAAAATGTCATACTTGAAGTCCATAACGGGGCGTTCTCCACGCACAAAAAGAAGTGCGTAACGGTTATCAAGCATACGCACTTCGTCTGGGGTCATCAGCTCACGCCCCGAAATCTGATAATTTGTTGAATAGTTACCACTCCGCCCAGAGCTTTTCCCGTAGGTGTTGGTATCAATGGTTTCCTTGCCCAAAAGCTCTGACACATATTTGTGGGTGCTTTGCTCGTTGCCGCCCAGATACAGAAACTCATCGCAGTTGCCGACAATGCTTTCCCATTGCTTTTCAAAAAGGGCTTTGAGCTGTGCCAGATTTTGCAGGATAATGGATACCGATACCCCTCTGGAACGCATAACAGACAGGATTTTATCAAAGTCGTCGGGCAATGAAACATTCGCAAATTCGTCCATTATGAAATGGCAATGCACAGGCAGGCTTCCGCCGTACTTGTGGTCTGCTAGATAAAAAAGCTGCTGAAAGAGTTGGGTATAAAGGATACTGACAAGGAAGTTAAAACTCGTGTCGTTGTCTGGTATCAGAGCGAACAGAGCGACCTTCTTTTCGCCCAGACTTGGCAGGTTAAGCTCATCGGTGGCAGTAAGCCCTGCAAGGCTCTCCAGATTGAATTTTTCAAGCCTTGCGGCAAGAGTTATCTGGATACTCTTTAAGGTCTTTGCACTACCAGAGTGGTAATCCCTGTAATACTTGAGGGCGATATGCTCTGGGTTTACCATTTCCAGACGGTCAAACAGCTCGTCTAGAGGGCTTACATAGCTGTCATCGTCCTCTCGGACTTCGCCTGCACGGAGCAGCTCCATAACCATCGGGAAATTCTGTTCGTCTGGCGGTGCTTCATATTTCAGATAGAACACCAGAGCCAGAAGCAGCATACTCGCCGCCGTATCCCAGAACGGGTCTTGCGACTGTGAGCCTTTCGGCGTGGTCGCCTTAAACAAGTTTGTTACCAACCTCTGAACATCGTTATCGTTCCGCAGATAGACAAAGGGATTGTAACAATGGCTGCGGTGCATATTGATAAGGTCAAGCACACGCACCTCATAGCCTTTGTTTTCCAACAGACCGCCGATGTCACGGACGATTTCGCCCTTTGGGTCGAGTATTACAAAAGATGTGTTGCACTGCATAGCATTTGGCTTGCAGAAAAACCTCGTTTTTCCCGCACCAGAACCGCCGCAGACTAAAATATTCAGATTCCTGCGGTGCTTTTTCCCGTCCAACCCGATACGGACATTCTGGGTCAAAAGCTTATTAGCTGACGGGTCTTTATCTCGGTACTTCTTATTCAAAGCACCTGCGTTGCCCCATTTCGCAGAGCCGTGTTCCTCACGCCTGCGGTAATTCCTGCGTGTAGAGAAATAAACGCCGATGCCCATAGCGTAGGCAAGTAAAAAAATGAGGACAGTCTTTACGCTGTCCTCACATACCATTATTTCAAACGGATTGCCCATCGCCACAGGCAGACCTCGGATAATCTCTACAAGACCACCGCTGACATAGGGTGCTGTCAGCAGGGCAAGCCATACGACAGGAAGTATGCCGCAGACAGAAAGGATTAGGCTCGTTTTCTGGTCATCGTTCCTCATTGCACCTGCAATGCACGACCTTAACCTTTTTTGTCGGAGCGTGTGCCACCTTGCTTATCAGCTCGTCAACAGGCTCGGTGGGGCGTTCCTCCTGTAACTGCCTTGTACGCAGGGTGTTTAAGGCGTTGATGACGATATTCTTATCGTACTTATCAAGTGCGATATGGTATCGTTCCTCTCTCATAGTCTGCACCTCCGATTAGCGTTCCTGCTCTTTGTTCTTTGCAGGCTTGTTCTTCTCCATACTCTTATACATATCGCTCTGGATTTCGCCCAGAACATCACGCATCGTGCCAAGCTCTCCTTTGAATGCCTGTGTATCCATTTCCGCATACTCTCTGGGAAGTCTGGAAAAGTCAAAACCTCTGGTATCCACGCCATAACGGGAGCTTACCATATAGGCAACGCAGAAGGATTTGAAATCGGAAGCATCACGGCTCTCGTTGTGCTTAAAGTCATAGACCGCCGCCGACACTTCTTTTGCCATACTCACGAACAGCACTTCCTCGGAAAGCCCCTTCTTGACAAAAATGGTCTGCTGAGAGCTGTCATAATAGGCAGGCAGTTCAAGCTCACCGACAGGAACACAGGGTACAGGGCTTGCATCAATCAGAGCCGACACAAGCTCACGCATGGATTTCGGCTCCTGTTCCTGCTGCCTGTCCTTTGCCGAGGTTTCGGAAATATCATAAACCACTTTGGCATTGTAAGAGACGCCCTTTGTCCCGTCCTCACGGGTGTATTCCTTGCTCGGCTCAAGGATAATGATTTTCTGTGCGTCCTTGTTCACATAGACACGGTTCGCTTTCCATTTGCTGTACTCTTTAAGCTGCGTTGCTTCGGGCATCTGTGCTGATACCAGAATAGCGTTAGCCACGGAGTAACGGTCAAAGCGACCCTGCACATCAAGATACTGACGGAAGCTGTCGCCGCTTGCCACCATTTCAGAGCAGGTATTGTCAATCAGCTCATAGGCTTCTTTCCGCTGTGCCTGCTTTGCGGCAGCCCATTCCTCTTTATCAAAAGGTCTGTTGCCGCCGCTGAATACATCGTAAATACTCATAGCTGTTTACCTCGTTTCTTTGGATTTTGGTTTCTTTTTCTTTCTTGTGGGCTGTTTATGCTCCGTTTTCCTGTTAGCACTTTTCGCCCTGTCGGAAGCACCGCTTTTGTCCAGGTCGGAAGTGCTAATCTCTGCTTCCTGCTCCTTGCGGCTCTCCTTGATTTTCCGCAGTTCCTCTCTGACAGAAGGTTTCTCCTTAGTCATAGTAGCCCCCTCTGCGGACTTCTTTGGCTGCTCTAAGGTAGGCTCGGACTGAGGGGATTTTTCTGTCTTTGCCACCGAGGGGTTTGGGGCGTTTTCCTCCTTCTGGACAGGCTTGCCCATAAGCTCGTCAAGCAGCTTGTCTTTCTCCGCCTTTTCCTGCACACCAATATCTGGCTCTGGCTGACCGTCCTTTGCATCTTTGGATTTCTCGGCTTCCGTCACAATAGAAGCGGTATCCACCGAAGCAAGATTAAAGCGTTCCACGATACGACTGATTTTCGATGCGTCCTCGGCACGGGCGATGACATCGACCTCCGCATTGGGGTCTTTGTTTTTCCTGTCCGTGAGGACACAGTAAAGCACACCGTATTTTTTCGCTTCCTGCGTGAACTTCTTTAAGTCGCCGTTTTTGACGGTAAAGACTTTCAGCTCCTTACCAGAACGGAGCATACTCGTCAGCCTTGCTTTGCCTTTGGTTTTCTTTTCTTCTTTGAGAATGGAATACAACAGGATAGCGATGTTCTTCGCACCTGCACCTGTAATTTTGGCAGCGACCTCAAAGCCCTCCAAGCTCATTCGGACGATTTGTTCTGCCGCTTCGCCGCCTGTGTTCATTCTTCATCAGCTCCTTTCTTTGCTGTTCGTGTTCGTCTGCCCGTATCGTCTGCAATTTTTCCTTGAGGGTATCACTACGGGCGGCGATGCCCTCGCACAGTCTGACCTCCTTTCGGATAATTTTCAGCCGCCCCGAAATATCGGAAAGCTCTGCCTTGACCGCTTCCTTTTCTTCGCCGCTTGTCCTGCGGGATTTGGAGTAAAGCTCCTTTCGCTTCTGAAGCAGGGCAGACATCTCCGTTTCCAGAGAGCCTTTATATGAACAAAGCTGCTCCGCCGTATCAATGTGATTGCGGCAAAGCAGCCTTGTTTCCTGTGTGATGGCTTCCATCTTCATAAGGTCGTCCTTTAAGAGATAATGAAGCCGTGCATAATTTTGTTTTCTGCCTTTTGGCAGGATACCGAGCTTGTAGCAGTAATGGAGATACAGCCCACGCAAGCCGCCGATTTTCCTGGCATTCTTCAATGAGCCTTTGACCCGATAGACCTTGACCTGTGGCTCTGAGAAGCTCTGGAATTTGACAGCATAGGAATTTTCGCTGATACGCTCCATAATCCTGTCATTGGTGTATTCCTCTCCGAGCTTATAAAGCCGCTTGGGTCTTTGCCAGCCCTTGCCTATAATCGTCCAATACTTGCGGTTGGGGTCAAAGTTTATGCGATAGCCCATTTCTGCCAACTGGCGGTCAAAGTCTTTCAGCGTAAATGATTTGCTGATAGCTTCATCCACCGCCTGTCTGGCAACATTATCCCTCGTGGGTCGCCCCTGCTTTTCGGCTTGGTAAAGGGCGTAGGGCTTTTTCTTACCGCTTGGGTGTTCGATGACAGACAGAGCATACTCACGGCAAAGCTCATCGGAACGCTGACGGAGCAGCCGCAGATTTGCTTTGTTGTCGTGGTAGTGCATACCGTCCGCAAAAGAAACAGAGTTCACGACAAAGTGATTATGCAGGCAATCGGTATTTAGGTGAGTGGCAACGATGACTTGAAATCTGTCGCCCCACATTCGCTCGGCAAGTTTAACGCCGACCTCGTGAGCCTGCTCTGGCGTAACCTCACCGTGCTTGAAGCTCTGGAAGCCGTGATAGCAGACAATCTCACTCGTGTCGCTCCATCCCGCTTTGGTAATCATCATTTCATCTCTGGCGGTGGTCGGGTCACAATTTACACCTGTGACAAAGAAACGCTGCTCGGTCTTATCCTTATTAGTAGCGTACTCCATTACATCGACCATCGCCTGCAGGTCGTCTTCGGTGTATTTGGGGTTGGCGGTCTTTTCGGGATTTTCGGCATAGTCGATTGGATGGTCGAGCCTGCCACGCACATCCCATATCTCGCAGACCGCCATTACGATGACCTGCGTGGAAGCAGATACCTTTTGCGAATGTCAATCTGAAACTCGTGCCATTTCCTTGCTTCCTCACGGAGCATCGGGGTATCCACAAAGCCGAGGGCGTTTGCCTTAACCGCAAGCTGATTGATACGGTTGCCAATGGCGGACAGCTCACGCATCATTTTATAGAACTCTGGGTCGGGCTTTTCGCAGAGCTGATAGCCCCTTACCATTTCTCTTAAAAAGGCTTCTTTTGAGCGACCCGATTTCCGCACAAGCTCATTAAGGTGTTCGGCTTCCTCCTCAGTCAGACGGAAAAGTATCTGCACATTTCTTTTTCGCATTGTCCACTTCCTTTCTCTCGGAAAGTCTGCTTATCTGCAAGCAACACATACACGCAACACCGAACAGACCGCCGAGCATTGTGCCAATAATGAAAAATAAGAACTCACTCATTTTTAAACTCCTTTCTGTTCTCACGGGGTATTAGGGGCTGACCCCTAACAAGCGAATTTGGCTAACCAAATTCAGTGCTTGGTAAGACATCTCATTCTTCGCAGTCCTCCTCATACATACACTCACCGCACACGGGGCAGAAGTACGGACAGTCCGAACAATCCGTATTTTCCTGTAGTGTATTCTCGCCCGCACCGTCAAGACCGTCCTCGCTCTGCTCGGTAATATCGGCTTCGCCGCAGACAAAACCATCATCGGTAAAGTTGATAAGGTCGGTATCGAACAGGATAATTTTTGTCTTTTCCTTTGCCTGTTCGGGGCTTTCCGCATAGACGGAAACGGTCTTTCGGTAATGGGCAGTAAGGGTTACATCATACTTTTTCAATAGTTCATTCCTCGCTTTCAGCATTAAATTTTGATTTGGTTTCGGTGTCTTTCTGGGCAAAAACTGCTACACAATCAACGGACATCACTCCTTTCACGCTTAAGCTTTGGTCTTGCAATTTTCAGATAGGACAACAAAAAATCGTTGAAGTCCTTGCCGACAGGCGGAGGATCATCAACGATTTTGTAGTCTTTCTGCAACAGTTCCTTCAAAGTAGCGGTACAAAGCCTGCCTACCTTATCATTATCCAGATGCAGAACTATGGTCTTAATTTGTGGATTGGCACTCAAAAAAGTTGTGAGAGCTATGGGGATTTTGCTGTCCTTCATCTCTTTCTTTGGCTGATACACGCCCGATAAAGAAAGCAGATTTTCCGATTTATAGTCCTTTCCCTCACACTTTAGATAGGTGGCGTAGGACAGTAAATCAATGGCGGCTTCAAATAAATGCACGGTATCCGCAGGCTTCTTTGCCAGAAGTCGGAACGAATACTGCTTGTCGCTGCCCGATGCGTCCTGCTTGAAAGTGCTGCCGAGAGTGCCTCGCAGGGCAGCATATTTCGGTGTTCCGCTTTCATCTTTGCCGATAAAAACAGCATTGTGATAATCGGCACTCTCATAAAGCGTGCCGTCTGAGATACACTCCTGTATGAGCTGATAGTCAATACCACGCCCGAAAAGATACTGTATCACTCGGTTACAATCCTTATTTTTTGGCGGCAGGAGCAGGACTTTCGGTTTATCTTTCTTGGGAGCAGGGGGTGGCTTCCAGTCCGCCATCGTCTGTCCCGTGAGAATTTCCACGGCTTCTACGAAGTCATATTCCTTGACCTTGATGAGATAGTCGAGGGCAGAATAGCCGCCGAAACCTCTCGACCACCAATACCATTTGCCGTTGGAAATCTTTAAGCTGTCGTGTTCTGCTGTACAGTACACATTGCTTGTGCCTTTGACCTTAACGAGATTGCTCGGCTCAAACTCACGCAGATAGGATAACAGGTCAATCTGGCGTACCCGTTCAAGCACATCTGGGTCAATCTGCACGTAGGGTCGGTTAGTTCTCAATGGATAAAATCACCTCCAGAAATAGAAAAAGCCGAGGGGATTTCGTTAAATGAAAACCTCTCGGCTATGTAAAATATAGTTCTTTTAGAATGAAAAAAGCATCCCTTTTTCTGTTGCGATATTATAAATCCATTTGTTACCCGTAGGGCTTACCAAATTACTAATATTCGCAATTTCCTTAATTGTTTTTTCTACAAACTCTGAATTATGCAACTTATAATTTTTTGCAAAGCAATCGCAGCACTCCTGCATTTTTGCATCGGCAGGTGGAAAAAGAGCCATTGGAACATCTTTTGCATCTAAACGACCCTTGATATTACCTCCCGATATTAGGCTTGCATTACCGTCACGCCCTTTACCTGCTATGAGAAAATAGAACGGCAAGGCTAATATAGCATCACAATTTGTATCGGCTACTCGCTTATAAAATGCTTTTATAATATCAAGTAAATCATCGGTAGTTAGGCAATCTTTATTTGTCGCCTTGTTCAAATCTATTGAAATAGCCTTTTCAATAGCTGCGTTACCTGCACTTGAAAAAGCTAAATGGTCATTTATCATAAGGACTTTGTCTAAATCATCTGACAAAGTTTTCCCGTCAATACTTGACCCTCGCTTATCGCCTGCAATAATTATACGGTTATTTTCTTTTATTCCAAAGATAACACTCACAAACTGTCACCTCCTTACTGATTTAAAAATCATACCACATTTTTATGAATTTTTCCACCTCTGCGGCTATGTAAAAGCGGCATCAGCTCCACGCCAATGCCGCCGTTCTCGGTTATAAAATTCCTGCCTTTTTGAGATACCCAACGCTGTCATAGCACCCTCTGAAATAGATTGCTTCCTGCTGCATATCGCTGAGCCTGTTCCGAAGCTCCAAAACTTCTATCAAAGCCTTACACTCCTGCTCGGATAAATCACTCGGCTTTTCCGTATCCAAAACTGCCATCACTTTGGGATACTCCTTGTAGAGTTCCTCTATCCTTTCCTCTGTGGAACGGTATTCTGGATTTTCTTTGGGCAGCTTTGCGATAACGGAGCTTAGATATTCAGCAAAGATGTTGCTATGCACATCAACAAAGGTTTCAAATCTGAAATTATCAAGCACACCTTTCACCTCCGATATTCTATAAATCTACACCTATTATACTTCCCAGAAATCAGCAATACAAATATGCAAACCGCATTATCTCTCCCGACTTGCACATTTTCTTTCGGGCTGTTCTTCTGCCTGCTCTGGCTCGGTATCCATAACGGAAGTATCTTTTTCATTCAGATTCAGCTCAATGTTAAGAGCGTTCAGCCGTTCTGTTTTTTCTTTCAGCTCATCTTCAAAGGCAAAGGGCTTCTTGATTTCCTCCTTTGCGGTTTCAAGCTGTGCGATAGTTTCCGCCTTTTTGGTCTTGGCAGCTTCCAGTCTGGCGGGGAGCTTTGACAGCTCGTTTTCAATTCGGGTCAGATTTCCGAGGGCATCAGCACCTAAATCTACCTTATGCTTTGCCTTTCCACAAAGGTTCATACAATAATGGGCGTTGACGGTATCATAATAAATCTCTATTCGGAAACCTCGATAGCTGCCGATTTCGGTAGCTGCGGACATCGGATAATCCTTGCAGATTGCAAGGAGCATCTCGCCTGCGTCTGCCTTTTCGGTGTAGGTCATACCTTTTAGGGTCATCGGGCAGAACTTATCCTCGCCCTGCGGCTTGTGCTGCTCGACAAGAGCCGCATCGTTTTCATAGCCTGCAATGCGTTCCTCATACTCTTTAATGGTCTGGGGATAGTATTTCAGCACTCTGTCCTCAAGGTCGTAATGCTCGGAAAGATAACTCTGCTTTAACACTCGGAGCTTGGAAACCTGTATATCCAAATCCATCTTTTCCTTAAAACGGGCATCACCTGTGGCAAGCATTTTAACCTCCGCAAAGGACAGGGCAACCTCGTCCACATCTTCGGCAGAGCGTACAGGGCTTTTGCTCGTCATTATCTGGCTGATAAATTTCTGCTTGCTCTCCACCAACTGATAGAGATAAGCATCAAAAGTCTGCTCGGTCACATATCGGTAAACCTCCACCTCTGGAAACATATTGCCCTGCCGTTCAATACGCCCCTGCCTTTGTTCAAGGTCAGTCGGTCATTTTTTGCGGACAGTTCATACATGCTATCCTTTTCTGTTCTCTGCTCCTGCGTTTGCTCTCGTTTGATTTCTCCCTCCGTATCTTCTTGGCACAAGCAGGACAATACCTTGATGCACCAGAGCCCGGGACATATTCAACGCCGCACACCGTACAATTTTTAGCGGGCATTGCTGCCCACCGTTTTGTAGGTATGATATGTAATTCATCGACAAAGCCGATGAATTTATAGTAAATCTTGATTTCCTGCTTCACTGTTCCGTCTGCCATCTTCTCACGCTCCGAAACAAGTATCTTGTCTATGAGTGCGTTTATAACTGTTGCATCCAGTTCTTTTAAGCCTTGATAATTTCGGATAAGGGCGAGGAAGTCACGGATTCCCCGTGATTTCTCGTAGCTTTCATTAAGAGTTTCCGTCACCTCTTTCAGCCTTGCTTCAATTTCAAGCTGCTCTTTCTGGTATTTCCCCGACATCATCTCAAAATTCCGCTCGGTAATACGCTCCATGACCTTATCCTCGTAGAGAGAGGAAAACAGCCTGTCCAGTTCCGCAAGGCGTTTGTTCAGCTTCTTACGTTCTTTCTCTAATGCTTTCGCCCTGCTCTGGTCTGTTTCCGTGAGCCGCTTTTCTATGGCCCTGACCGCCTTTTCATCATTCACTGCCATATCCGCAAAACAGTTGATGTCGGCAAGAACGGCATTGAATAAATCCCTTGCTTCTATATTGTGGGCACTACACTCGCTTCTTCCGTTTCTTGCATAATTATTACATGAATACTGTACACAGTCGATAATCTCTGGGCGTTTCCTCCTGTGTACGTTCATTGCCCGCAGAGCACATCCGCAGTCCACACACTTGATAACGCCTGCAAAAATATTTACAAATCCTCCCTTGTTCTGTGGAAGCCTACGACTTGTAATAAGCTGTTGGACAATATCAAATTCCTCCTGCGTGACTATTCCCTCATGGGTATTGGGTATCACTTCCCATTCTTCGGGCAGCTTAGAGGGGCGTTTCTTGCTTTTCATATTGGCGGCAATCCGTTTGTAGCCTACAAGATTTCCCGCATATATCGGGCTTCTTAAAATGCTCCTCACGCTGTTCCCACTCCAAATATAGCGTTTGTCCTCGTTCCCCTCAAAATGACGTTCAAAGCCTGTTTCGCCACGCTCCGCCGCATAAGCGGCAGGGCGTAGGATATGCTGTTTATTAAGATGTCTGCAAATTTTGGCAACTCCATTCCCTTTTAATGCAAGGTCGAATATCTCTTTTACAACATGTGCCACTTTATCATCTATCAGCAGATGGTTGTGGTCGGCAGGGTCTTTGATATAGCCATAAGGGGCGGTAGTTCCCATGAATTTCCCCTGTTGAAACCTCGCCCGATATGCCGATTTTATCTTAACAGATATGTCAGCGGCATACATTTCGTTTAAAATGTTGCGGAAAGGCGTGATGTCCATAGCAGATTTATTCAAGGTATCTACGCCGTCATTGACCGCTATATACCTCACGTTATGCTCTGGGAAGAAAACTTCCAGATATAACCCACAATCAAGATAGTTTCTCCCCAGACGGGATAAATCTTTCGTAATCACGCAGTTTATCAGACCGCTTTCAATGTCTTTTATCATATTCTGGAAACTTGGTCTTTGGAAATTTGTACCAGAATAACCATCGTCCACATACGTTTTTGCTATGTGCCATCCCTGCTTTTTCACATAATCCGTGAGGATGGATTTCTGTGTCGCAATG